>JACCDX010440132.1_pt1 | contig 14713 bp, 14 predicted proteins | sample 7449681 | NCBI WGS metagenome assembly JACCDX01 (sample SAMN15323450, study PRJNA562643) | freshwater metagenome | isolation source: river surface water | place: USA:Blue River Watershed | collected 2017-08-18
AGAGCCATCACCACGGCGAATGCCCTTGGCTGTACGAACGACCACAGCACTGTAAACCTCGCCTTTTTTGACGCGGCCACGGGGCGCAGCTTCTTTGATGCTCACTTTGATAATGTCGCCAACACTAGCGTAACGACGTTTAGAACCGCCCAGCACCTTGATGCAAAGGACGGACTTAGCGCCGGTGTTGTCGGCAACATCCAACCGAGTTTCTGTCTGAATCATTTCAATATTTCCCAACTTGCACCTTGTGCACCCCCGGCATTTAGAACTTAGGAGCTTTGCGCTCTGAGCTTAAAAACCAGACATACCAAGATCAGTCTTGGACCCGTCATCCACACCGCGAACCACTCGCAGTGCTTTTGTTTGGGTAGATAACTCCGCTTTTTTTGAAGCGAAGCCCGCGATTGTTACAACATTTTTTGGCCATGTCAACACCTTTCACGCCAAAAGTTAAAGAATTTGCAGACTTTTGGGCTGATTTTTCACATCGTGAACTGTTTGAAAGAGGGACAATACCGCGAGAACGTCATTTTAGAGAGATTGATTCATGGCAAGACCCGCAAACACCTCCTTTAAAGAGGCCCGCCTGGCTTTCATCGGTGGCGGCAACATGGCCAGCGCCATCTTGGGTGGTTTGATTCGGGAAGGCATGGCCCCGTCGCAAGTGACTGTCATTGAGCCCTTTGCAGAAACTGCAGCCAAACTGAAAGCGGCATGGGGCGTTGAAGTACATGCCTCGGCTGGTTCTGCTACCTCGGCTTCAACCGCCTTGTCGAACGCTGATTTGGTGGTTTGGGCCGTCAAACCCCAAGTTTTCAAAGAAGCCGCAATACCCGTTTCAGAATTGACGCAACAAGCGCTTCACTTGTCTGTGGCCGCGGGCATTCGAAGTGACAGCATTGCCAGGTGGCTTGGGACCGATCGCGTGGTACGCAGCATGCCCAACACCCCCGCTTTGGTGGGCCAAGGCATCACAGGTTTGTTTGCACGCTTAGGCGTGTCTGCGGAAGACCAAAGCTTGATCGAACAAGTCTTGAGAAGCACAGGTGAATTTTTGTGGGTCCAACGAGAAGCCGATCTTGATACTGTCACGGCACTTTCTGGCTCTGGCCCCGCCTATGTGTTTTATTTCTTGGAAGCCATGACCGAAGCGGGCGTCAAAATGGGTTTGCCAGAAGCGCAGGCCTACCATTTGGCCAAAGCCACATTTGGCGGCGCAACGCACTTGGCGCGCCAATCGGCAGAGTCGCCCGAGGTCTTAAGGCAGCGGGTGACCTCCAAAGGCGGGACCACTTATGCGGCCCTCACCTCCATGGCGGACGACCATGTGAAAGAAGCATTTGTCAAAGCCATGCTGGCCGCGCAAAAACGCGCTGGTGAATTGGGCGACGAGTTTGGCAAAGACTGAGCGCATTTACCTGCCGCTAAAGCCAGTGCTTTGATTAAAAATAACTGAGTGCCACACCCGCAAAGGCTGCAAAGCCAACCCAATGGTTCAGGCGAAAAGCCTTGAAACAACCCTCGCGTGTTCTGTCTTTGATCAATACAAAGTGCCAAGCGGCTTGCACGCAAGCGGCAGCTAAGCCCAACATCAGCAAGGGTTTGCTAGCGGCTTCGAGCACCCAAGCCCAGATTGCAACAAAGCCCGCATAAAACCCCATGATGGCCAACACATCCCATTGCCCCAAAGTAATGGCCGACGTTTTCATGCCAATTTTCAAATCGTCATCGCGGTCCACCATGGCGTATTCGGTGTCATAAGCCAAGACCCAAAACAAATTGCCCAGCAACAGCGCCCATGCTTGCCAAGGAACCTCGCCTGTGACTGCGGCAAAAGCCATGGGTATGCCAAAGCTAAACGCCACACCCAGCACGGCCTGCGGCATCGATACAAATCTTTTCGCAAACGGATACGCAATGGCCACTGCCATGGCCACAAAAGACCATGCAATGGTTTCGGCGCGCAAGGTTAGGACCAGGCCAAATGCCAATACGGCCAACACAGCCCCCAACACCAAGGCCTCTTTCACGCCAATGCGACCACTGGTGACAGGTCGCTCTGCCGTTCTTTTGACGTGCTTGTCGAAATCTCTGTCGGCCACGTCGTTCAAACAACAGCCAGCACTTCTCATGAGAATGGTGCCAAGCGTGAACACCACGATCAAATGCCAGCCAGGAAAACCATCGGCTGCCACCCACAAGGCCGACAAGGTGGGCCACAACAACAGCAACCAACCTGCAGGGCGATTCCAGCGAATCAGGTCTAAATACAAACTGATTTTTTCACGCATGCAAAATGGTTTTTGTTGTCACAAAAAGTGCGCCCATCGGCTTCAAGAGAGCCTTGTCACACCCGGCAGCTCGCAGGCGTAAATGGCATTTCGCAAAGCAGCAATGGCTTCGTAGCGGGTAAACGTTTTGCGCCAGACCAAAACCACACGGCGGGTGGGCGGCAAACCACCGCCTTCGTCGACGATTGGCAAGTAGGCAATGTCAGGGTCTTCGTGTTTTTTGCGTGTGGCTGTTTGGGCCAAAGCTTCGGCAGGCACAGACAAGCGGGGCACCAAAGTGACCCCCATGCCTGCGGCCACCATGTGCTTGATAGTCTCCAATGAGGAGCCCTCAAAGCTTTTGCGAATGCCTTCAGCGTTGCTAGAGAATCTTGCAAACTCAGGACACACTTCCAATACGTGGTCACGGAAACAATGGCCATTGCCCAGCAACAACATGGTTTCGTTCTTGAGTTGCTCGGCCGTGATGGTTTTTTTCTTGGCCAGCACATGCTTTACGGGCAAAGCGGCCATGAATGGCTCGTCGTACAAAGCCGCAGTGGCCAATCCTGTATCGGGAAAAGGCTCCGCCAAGATGGCGCAATCAATTTCACCATTGCGCAACATTTCCATGAGCTTGACAGTGAAATTTTCTTGCAACATCAAAGGCATTTGCGGCGTCTTCTTCATGATTTGACGCATCAAGTCGGGCAACAAATACGGGCCAATGGTGTAGATCACGCCCAACCGAAGAGTGCCTGCAAGGGGGTCTTTGCCGCGTTTGGCAATTTCTTTTATTTCTGCAGCCTGCTCCAACACAAGTTGGGCATGGCGAATGATTTCTTCACCCAACGGTGTGGCGCTGACATCGTTGGCACTGCGCTCGAACAACTTCACGTCCAACTCTTCTTCAAGCTTTTTGATGGCCACCGACAAAGTGGGTTGCGACACAAAGCAAGCCTCGGCCGCCTTGCCGAAGTGCCTTTCACGCGCTACCGCCACAATGTATTTCAACTCAGTCAGGGTCATGCCAATGTCTCAAGCTTTCAAAAACTCTGATTTTCCACCCAACCAACGGGCAATCTGTCGCTCGGCCATGTCGGGATGTTTTTCAATCAGCACGGGGGCTGTTTGCCTTGCCCACTCTAACAAATGTTCGTCGGTCGACAAGTCAGCAAATCGCAACAGTGCTGCACCCGATTGTCGCGCACCCAAAAACTCGCCGGGCCCCCTGATTTCCAAATCTCGTCTGGCAATTTCAAATCCGTCGTTGGTATCGACCATGGCGCGCAAACGTTCCCGGGCCGTTTCGCTCAAACGGCCACCTTCTGGCGTGCCATAAAGCAAGACACACGCCGAGGCTGCCGCACCGCGACCCACCCGACCCCGCAATTGATGCAATTGGCTTAAACCAAAGCGTTCAGCATGCTCAATGACCATCAAGGAGGCGTTGGGCACATCCACGCCCACTTCGATGACCGTGGTGCTGACCAACACACCCATCGAGCCTTGTGTAAATTGAGCCATCACCTCACGCTTTTCTTGGACCGACATGCGAGAGTGCAACAAACCCACCGTCACGCCCGGCAATACAGCCGACAATTCTTCGTGCGTGGCTGTCGCGTTGGTCAGGTCCAAGGCTTCACTTTCCTCAATGAGCGGGCAGACCCAATAAACTTGCCGCCCTTCCGCCAATTGCGCGCCGATGCGCCCAATCACTTGGTCCCTTCGGCTGTCTGAAATGACTTTGGTGACAACGGGTGTTCGGCCTGGCGGTAGCTCATCAATGACCGACACTTCCAAGTCGGCGTAATAACTCATGGCCAAGGTTCTGGGAATGGGCGTGGCGGTCATCATCAGTAAATGCGGTTCCATGCCTGTGTCTTGCATCTTGTCTCTGAGCGCCAAGCGTTGCGCCACACCAAACCTGTGTTGCTCATCGATGATGGCAAAGCCCAAATTTCTAAACTTCACTTGCTCTTGAATCACGGCATGTGTGCCCACCACCAAGGCGGCTTCACCTGACTCAATCAGCGCCAGCATTTCTGTGCGCTCTTTTTTCTTTTGACTGCCCGTTAACCAAGCGACACGAACACCCAAGGGTGACAACCATCCAACCAATTTGGCAAAGTGCTGTTGCGCCAAAATTTCGGTCGGCGCCATCAGCGCACATTGCCACCCACCATCGATGGCCAACATGGCTGCCAACGCAGCCACCACAGTTTTACCGGCGCCCACATCGCCCTGCAACAAGCGATGCATCGGAACTGGACGCGCCAGGTCTTGAGCAATTTCAAGACCCACCCTTTGCTGAGCCGCAGTCAATTGAAACGGCAACACTTCTAGTAATTTGTCGTACCAGCCATGGTCCTTTTTTTGAAGCGAGGGAGCGCGCAAAGCATCTCGCTCCATTTTGGCCATGCGCTGCGAGAGTTGTTGCGCCAGCAACTCCTCAGCCTTGAGCCTTTGCCAGGCTGGGTGCGACCGATCTTCTAGGGCGGCAATCGAAACATCAGGCGTTGGGTGATGCAAGAAAGTGAGCGCTTGCCGCAGGCTGACTGTTTGTGCGGCTTTGGGCACTTTAGGCCATGCCATGGGGCTTGGTAAAGACTCACTCAAATCGGCCCTTGAAAGTGCCCCCGCGATGGCACGTCGCAAATACGCCTGCGGCAAACCTGCGGAGGTGGGGTACACCGGCGTCAATTCGGTCGGCAAATGCCCGGTGGCCGACTTGAATGAAGGATGCATCATGGTCAAGCCCAAGAAACCACCCCGAATTTCGCCGCGCGCTCGAATAACTTGCCCCACTGCCAAAGCTTTTTGTTGCGCTGGATAGAAGTTGAAAAAGCGCAACACGCAGGTGTCAGTCCCGTCATCGACCGTGACCAACAACTGGCGCTTTGGGCGCATTTGAATTTCTGAAGCAATCACTTTGGCTTCAATTTGGAGCGTATCGCCTTCTCGCGCTTGGCTCAGTTTGACAATTTGAGTTTCATCTTCGTAGCGCAAGGGGATGTGCAAAGCCAAATCGATGTCGCGCACCAATCCCATTTTGCGCATGGCTTTTTGGGGCGCCGACAATGGCTTAGCGGCTGGCGATGACGAGAGGGTGGACATCCCAGCATTGTGCCGTGCTTGTCACAAGCCACGCCATCGCTCAGGAATTTGTCAGGGCAAGTTTTCGGCCGCTTTGGCCCGGACAAATGCAGTCACCACATCCCGAATGGTTTTACGCTCCTCTTGCGACAGCGACAAATACCGATCGACCATTTCTCGATCGGATAGGCCCATTTCAACGGGACCCGCATTCATTTCGAAAACATAGGTTTTGCCTGGCGCACGGCCAAACCGCAGTTCATCGGGGCTGACTTGCAACCAATCGGCCAAAACCCGAAGCTTGTCCTGGGTGGGCATGACCTTGCCCAAGAGCCAATTGCGGGCGGTATGCGGGGTGATGCTTCGGCCGTGGTACCTGAGATTGAAAGCATTGGCCACCAAAGTAGGCGACGCGCGCACGCCAGCACTCTCTAAAGCGCCGCGCAATCTATCGGCGAATTGTTGAGACTCTGTGACTTTGGGCATTCCCATACAGTACTGTCTTGGGTCTGCGCGAGTGTAAGTTGTGATAGATACTTTCTTGAATAGTTCTTACATAATGGACTTCTTTATAAAATTTAGACACAACTGATTTGTAAACCTTTGCGCTAGCGCATGGGACAATCGGACTTTTAACTTGGAACGGGTCTAGTTCGGCCCTCAAGATCATGGCCAATTCGACTTCCACCCACGTACAAACTACGTCCTCAAAAATCTTCAGTCTGAGTGACTTTGATTTTCATTTACCCCCAGAGCTAATCGCCCAACACCCCGTCGCAGAACGGAGTCGTTCACGCCTGTTAGATGGCAGTCAAGCCCAAGCCGTCGACCGTATTTTCAATGCCTTGCCCAGCTTGATGCAGCCAGGTGACCTCTTGGTTTTCAATGACACCCAAGTGGTCAAGGCGCGCATCTTTGGCGAGAAATCGACGGGGGGCAAAGTTGAACTCTTGATTGAACGGGTACTGTCTGACAACCGTGTGGTGGCTCACATGAAGGTCAGCAAGAAGCCGCCTGTTGGCGCTGTTTTGCACATGGGCACAGATGCATTGTCAGTTGCGTCGTCTGGTTCTTCGGGGTTTGAGGCCAAACTGCTAGGCCGATGGCCCCATGAAAATGGCGCATTGTTTTGCTTTGAATTGAGCGGCGAGCCCCACGCATTGATGGCGCAATATGGCCACATGCCTTTGCCGCCTTACATTGAGCGCCAATACGATGGCAGTGCAAGCACTGCAGAAATTGCTGCAGACGAAGCACGCTACCAAACTGTATTTGCCAAGCGCCCAGGGGCAGTGGCTGCACCTACGGCTGCCCTGCATTTTGACGATAGCGTTTTGGCACAGTTGGCGGCCATGGGGGTTGCCACCGCCAATGTCACCTTGCATGTTGGCGCGGGTACTTTCCAACCCGTCAAAACCGAAAACATTGCCGAACACACCATGCATTCGGAGTGGTATGACATTCCTGTGTCGACACAAGAGGCGCTCCATGCGTGCCGTCAGCGCAATGGCAAAGTGTGGGCTGTCGGCACCACCTCCGTCCGAACTTTGGAGTCGTGGGCCCAAACGGGTCAAGCGCAAGGCGATACAGAAATTTTTATCACGCCTGGCTTTGAATTCAAGTGGGTCGATCGCCTGATTACCAATTTTCATTTGCCCAAAAGCACCTTGATGATGTTGGTCAGCGCATTTGCAGGTTACGAGCATGTGATGGCTTTGTATGACCATGCCATCGCACAAAGGTATCGCTTCTTCAGTTATGGCGATGCCATGCTTTTACATAGAATGAACCATGCTTCAATTTGAACTTCTTAAAACAGATGCGCACAGTCATGCACGCAGGGGGCAACTAACCCTGAACCACGGCGCGATTCAAACGCCGATCTTTATGCCGGTGGGCACCTATGGCACTGTCAAAGGTGTGATGCCGCGAAGCCTTGAAGAAATGGGTGCGCAAATTATTTTGGGCAACACCTTTCACTTGTGGATGCGACCTGGCCTAGACATCGTGAAAAGTTTTGGCGGCCTGCACGGTTTTGAAAAATGGCAAAAACCCATCTTGACCGATTCGGGTGGCTTTCAAGTGTGGTCGCTGGGTGAAATGCGCAAAATTACCGAGGAAGGTGTGCATTTTTCCTCCCCTGTGAATGGCGACAAATTGTTCATGTCGCCCGAGGTCAGCATGCAGATTCAAACCATTTTGAATTCTGACATTGTGATGCAGCTCGACGAATGCACACCTTACGAAACCAAGGGTCACTTGACCACCGAGGCCGAAGCACGCAAGTCCATGGAAATGAGTTTGCGTTGGGCTGTTAGAAGTAAAAATGAGTTCACACGGCTTGAGAATCCAAATGCTTTGTTTGGCATTGTGCAAGGTGGCATGTTCGAGAATTTGCGCCAAGAATCATTAGAGCAATTGGTGGCCATGGACTTTCCTGGCTATGCTGTGGGCGGTGTGAGTGTGGGCGAACCCAAAGAGCAGATGTTGCAAATCATGGCGCATACGCCGCACCGTTTGCCCGCTCACAAGCCACGGTATTTGATGGGCGTAGGGACTCCAGAAGACTTGGTAGAGGGCGTTGCGCAAGGCGTCGACATGTTTGATTGTGTGATGCCCACACGCAATGCACGCAATGGCACCGTGTTCACACGCTATGGCGATTTAAAGTTGCGCAACGCACGCCACAAAACAGACCATCAACCCCTAGACACCACCTGTACTTGCCACGCGTGCGCAGGTGCTTCTGGCGTGTCTTGGGACGAAGGTGGCCGCGAAGGCTTCAGCCGCGCTTATTTGCATCACCTCGACCGATGCGGTGAAATGCTAGGCCCCATGCTCACGACCATTCACAACTTGCATTACTACCTCAGCCTGATGTCTGAAGTTAGAACAGCATTAGAGAACGACAATTTCTCTGGCTTTCAAACCAAGTTCAAACAAGATCGTACCCGCGGCGTTTAAGCCTTTGTCATGGCTTCAGCTGGTGTGGTGAAGACCGTCAAAATGCCGGTGTACCCATACAGGTGATGGTGGGCAATTTCGCCGCTGGCAAAGAAACCCACCAACGGAACATCACCCAGCGCATGACGTATCCATTGCAACTCGGCGCTAGGGCCGCCAAAGTGAGGGCCGCCGCGGCCTGAGCAACTGACATACACCGCGCCAGCAATGCGCCTTGCTGGATGAGGCGCGGCTTCGGCTTCACTGGCAGCCAAGGCATTGGCCGTTTCAAGGCTCAGTGTTTCAGGTTCAAGCTCTTCTCTGATTTCTGCACAAATTCGGCGCAAGTCCGATTTAGCGGCCTGCAAATTCATTTGACAAAAGGCCAACTTCTGACCAGCTTCCACATGATCGGCAATGGCCACACCTTTGCGCGCTGGATCAAGGCCCACAATGTGTCGAACTCGAACATCCATGCCCAGGCTGCCAGTTCGGCCAACGGCTTTCTGGCCGGCTGAGGTTAAGCCCACCAATGTGGCGCGAACAGCTTGCAATGCACTTTGCGGTTCACTCAATGAGACATTCAAGTCGTTCAACAAAACATCCAGCGCAGGCTGACCATCCAAGGCATAAACAACATGTCCTTCAGCTTCCGTAATTTCACGTTCCTTGCTGATGGGTGCACAGCCTTGCGTGACGCGTGAAAGAATTTGAACATCGGCTTTGAATGCCACACCACTCAAACCACCCGTCAAAACACCTTGCATTGGCGCCGTGGTTTGTGTGGCTGCAAATTGCATTGTTTGATGGCGACTGGCTGACAAGCCGCCAAACAAATAACCCGAGGCAGTACGCCCCGCCATTTCGCCGATGAGCTCAGGCAAATCAGGAGTCATCGGGTCGGCATGGACCAAGGCCGTGTGCGCTGAAAATTCAGCAGGCAAAGGGTGCGCACCAGAAAAAACTCGGTAGTGATGGGCTGGTAAGTCGCACAACATAAGTGCCATGCCTGGCTCATCAAAATATTCTGCGTTGTTGGCGGCCACACCCACGCCCACTGTGCCGGACCAATCTTGCACCATGGGCAATTCTTCCCGCAAATGGGCCAAGATGTCGGCGGCACTTTGGGCATAAAGATCGGTGATGTACAGCAAGCCCAAGCGAGGTTGCGGTGCATGGCCTGGCAAGGTCATTTGTGCGCGAAGCTGGGCAATGACCAAGCCCGCCGCCATGCGCCATTGGGGATGGGTGGCGTGGCCGAAGGGAAACAAATTCATACGCTCTTAATTGGCCGGCTTGGCAGCTGTTTGACTTGGTTTTTTAGGGCGTGAGCTTCTGGTCTTGGCGCTTGTTGACTTGCGAGGTGTGCCCTGGGTTTTTCTAGCCGCTTTGGGCTTGTCTTTCATCGCTTGTGCCGCCACATCTTTGACAGCCGTAGCAGCAATGTTTTGGAACTGCTGTGTCAAGGCGCCCCACCACTGCATCGGATCGACTGCGGGGCCTTTGTCATTGGCTTCTGCATGGGGTGTGGCCGCTGGTGCTTCGGCAGCTGGTTTGTCAGCCTCTGGCGCTTTGTTCAAGTCGGGCATTTTGGCCGTGAAGGCTTTGGCCAAATCTTGCATGTTCACATTCATGCCCTGCAAGGTTGACAAGGTCATCTTCTGGACTTCCAAAGCTTGTATGGTGGCTTTGAGTGCGTTGGTATTTTGCTCCAACCAAAATTGAACCGTTTTCAGTTCTTGAATGCGTTTGTCCAACTCTTCGACATTCATGGTGGGCGCAACCCAACTGGCCATGTTGGGCATGCCTTGAGGCGAACCTTTGGCGCCAGGATTGGCGGCTTGGCCTAAGTTTTGTAAAAAATCAAAACCAGGCACAAATTTTCCGAAACCGAATGCAGAGGTATCGCTCATGGTGGGCTCCTACAGGTGTGTGTCGACCACAAGCTTAACGCATCACCAAATTGCGTCAACTTGGTGACTGAAAGTCTGCATATCTCGGCTAAGCTTCGATGCATTATTAGGAGATTTCTCATGCTCAAACTCTGTGGCTTTGGCGCCAGCAACTATCACAACAAAGTGAAACTGGTTTTGCTCGAAAAAAACATCCCATTTGAAGAAGAATTGAAATGGGTCGGTGAAGCTGATTTAGACGCCAGCCCCTTGGGGAAAATCCCCTACCTCACCACCGACGAAGGCAGCTTGTGCGAGTCGGCAGTCATGGTCGAGTACCTAGAGCAACAGTACACCGCGCATCCGCTTCTGCCAAAAGATCCTTTTGCAGCAGCAAAGATCAGAGAGTTGAATCTTTACTTGGAATTACATTTAGAGCTTGTGGCGCGTGAGGTTTACGCAGAAGCTTTTTTTGGTGGCAAAGTGAGCGATGCCATCAAAGAAAAGGTCGGCAAACAGTTGCAAAAAAATGTGGCGGCTTTTTCCAAAATGGTGAAATTTGCCCCCTTCATTGGCGGGTCAGAATTTACCTTGGCAGATTGCACTGCGGCTGTTCACTTGCCAGTCGTTTCAGCCGCCAGCAAAACCATCTATGGCACTGACTTTTTGGCGCATTTGCCCGTCAAGGAGTACATGAAAATGTGGACAGAGCGGCCTAGCATGCAACGTGTCCATGCCGACCGCAAAGCCAACAACGCCCTGTTTTTGGCGCGCATGCAAAGCAAGCCTTAATGCCAAATAAACCCTGAAATGACTTAAAACTGCGGTGGACGGCGATTGCGCAAGCTGGCGACGCCTTCCTTCACATCGGGTCCGGCAAAGCCCATGAACTCCAATGCCAGCGACGCATCGAAGCTAGGGCCGGCCTGACGTAACCAATTGTTCAAGGCATATTTGGTCCAGCGAATGGCTGTTTGACTGCCATTGGCCAATCGATCGGCCACGTCATAAGCCTTTTTCAAGAGTTCGTCTTCTTCCACTGCCAAAGAAACCAAGCCCATGCGCTCGGCTTCTTCACCACTGACAGGCTCACACAGCAAAAGGTAATACTTGGCCTTGGCCATGCCGCAGAGCAAGGGCCAAATGATGGCAGCGTGGTCGCCGGCGGCCACCCCCAAACGGGTGTGGCCGTCCACAATTTTGGCGGTCTTGCTGGCAATGGAAATGTCGGCCAACAAGCCTGCCACCAAACCCGCGCCGACTGCTGGACCGTGCATGGCACTGACGATGGGCTTGTCGCAATTGATGACGTTGTAAACCAGATCGCGCGCTTCTTTCCAAACACGTGTGCGAACGTCAAAGTGATTGGCCATGTCTTCCACCAACGCCAGATCGCCACCCCCAGAAAAACCCAGGCCCTCTCCGCGCAAAACGGCTGCCCGCACACTGTCATCGCGCGACACGTCCCGCCAAATCTCGGCCAATTCCCAGTGCCCTTCATGGCCAGCTGTTGGCAATTTGCCATTACCTCCAGGCCCATCCGCTTTCATTTGAATGTCCAGTACCGTTTGATTGGCACCTCGGCGTGTGATGCGAAGTGTTTGGTATCTGCTGTAGTCGATGTTGTGGGTCATTTGCATTTTCCTTAATCAAAACTGTTTGCAATTGTCCACCAAGTTGTTCAGCGATGCGCCTGTCAATTGATGTGAATCAACAAGCCACTCTTACATTCTGCCTACGATGAATTGAGGTGAAAAATTTCATCAATAGGAGCCCTGTATGAAAAACGAATTACAAACCGAGTCGCTGCGACAATTGTTAGTGGCACAAAAAGTCCAACTGATCGAGAAAATCAAATTGGAAAGAGGTGGCGCAAAAAGTCGCAGCGAAGCCGCTTCAGCCGAGCTGTCTTCTGTCGAGCAATCCCACGCACAAAACATGACCGAAAGGGAAACTTCATTTGCCATTCAAGAGCATGATGTTGCAGAACTAGAAGCGGTAGAAATGGCATTAAAAAGAATTGCTTTAGGGGAATACGGTCAATGCCAGCTCTGCGCTGCAGAAATTCCAATCACGCGCTTACTGGCATTCCCTTCAGCCATGCGCTGCATCGGGTGTCAGACGGCAGTAGAAAAAACCGCTGGTTCTGATGCTGCGTGGCATTGAAGTTTGGGGCCACTGAAATTTTCAGTGGCCTCCGAATTGATTCGGAATTTTTTGAATTTAAGCAGCGGCAGGTGAGACTTGCTGGTCGATGGCACCAAAGATACTTTGACCGTCTTTGCCTTTCATTTCAATTCGAATGGTGTCACCAAACTTCATGAATTCCGTGCTGGGCTTGCCATCCAAAATGGTTTCAATGGCCCGTTTTTCGGCAATGCAGCTGTAGCCTTTGGCCCATTCTGGCTTGCCATTGACCTCAACACTCTTGTTGCTCACTGTGCCACTGCCAACGATAGAGCCCGCGCGCACATTGCGCGTTTTGCCCATGTGTGCAATGAGTTGGCCAAAGTGAAAGGTCATTTCAGGACCTGCGTCACACATGCCCACCTTGCGGCCATTCCAAGTCGATTGAAGCGTTAGATGCACACGACCATGGTCCCAGGCATCGCCCAACTCATCCAAAGTGACGGCCACAGGGCTGAAGGCCGTGGCGGGCTTGCTCTGAAAAAATCCAAAACCTTTGGCCAATTCGTTGGGAATGAGATTGCGCAGGCTCACATCGTTGGCAATCATGATCAAGCGAATGCCGTCTAAGGCGTTTTCGGGCGAAACCCCCATGGGCACATCGCCGGTAATGACGGCTATTTCAGCTTCAAAATCAATTCCAAATGCCTCATCGGGGCAAATGACGGGGTCGCAAGGTCCAACAAAATCGTCGCTGCCGCCTTGGTACATCAAGGGGTCGTTGTAAAAACTCTCTGGTACGTCAGATTTGCGTGCGGCGCGGACCAACTCCACATGGTTGAGGTAGGCCGAGCCGTCTGCCCACTGGTAAGCTCTAGGCAAGGGTGCCATGCACAGCTTGGGGTCGAACGGAAAAGCATGCCGCGCTTTGCCGGTGTTCAAGGTCTGGTACAAATCTTCCAGTTGCGGTGCTAAAAAGTTCCAATCGTCTAAAACCTGCTGCATGCGGTGGGCAATGCCGGTCGCATAATGAGCTGTGCTGAGATCGCGAGAAACGACGACCAGCTGGCCGTCACGCGATCCATCTTTGTAAGTGGCTAATTTCATAGAGACTCTTTGATTCTTTGCAATGGATTCACATCAGATGTTCAGTTTAACCAATCTGAATCGGGCTCTTCCTGGCCAGCAAAAATTGCTGGCTTTGGGGCTTTTGGTTTTGATGGTACATCTGGGCCTATTGATGGGCTCGGGCGACAGCCTTTGGCGCTTGAATTCTGAATCACAAAAGTTGGGGCCCTTGCAAACGCGGATTTTGGCGCCGGCAACGCTCTCGCCTGAACCCGCGGCAAAAACCGCCGCGCAAGCGGCTCCAAATACGCAACGCCCAACGCCCAAAGCTCCCGCCGCCCCCGCTCAAGGGGCAGACACAAGCCCTGCTGGTATGTCTGAGATTGCCTCTCCTGCTTTGCCTGAGCCCCCCAAAGCACCCGAAACATTGCCCGCAATGGCACAAGAAATACTCCCGGTGACAAATCCACCGCCCACCCCAGTCGACACTGCGACCGCTTCACCAGAAAAAAGCAGTGATACGCCGACACCACAAATATCTCAAGAAAAAGCACTGGTTGCAAAAGCCGGATCGTTTCCAGAAAACGTTCAGATCAACTACACGCTCACAGGCAGGGAACGCGGCCTGGACTACTTTGCTTCTGGCGTCTTGAAGTGGCAAGTCAAACCCGCAGGCAGTACCCCCCGCAACTATGAAGCTGAATTGCGCGTCAGAGCGTTCTTGATCGGGAGTCGAATTTGGCGCAGCCAAGGTGTCTTGGCCGAAGATGGGCTGGTGCCCAAACGCTATAGCGACAGCTGGCGCGGTGAACGTGCCGCTCATTTTGATCCAGAGCAACGCACCATCAGCTTCAGTGGAAACACGCCTAGCGCGGCCTTGCAAGCCGGTGCCCAAGACCAGGTCAGCCTGTTCATCCAAATGGCTGCTGCCGTGACCGCACAAAACTTCAAGAAGGGCACAGAACTGAACATTCAAACTGCCACAGCGCGAGATGCCGTCAACTGGCGGCTGACCTACCAATCCGATGAACCTATTGACGTCAAGGGTGAACGCTTAGAGACACAAAGATGGATTTGTTTACCCCGCGGCAAGTTCGACAGCCAAATCGAAATGTGGTTGTCCCAAAAGTATGGCGGCATGCCGGTGCGCATCAAAATTACCCAATCCAGTGGCAGCTTCATTGACTTGGAAATGAACAGCAGCGAAGCACTCAGTGCTTTGACGCCATGATGGTCCGCTGTTAGTTTTTCACAACCCTTGAAAAAATTTCTGACAGCCCCATCTAAATGGCATTCACTTCAGTCAGAATGACA
>JACCDX011070165.1_pt1 | contig 14713 bp, 6 predicted proteins | sample 7449681 | NCBI WGS metagenome assembly JACCDX01 (sample SAMN15323450, study PRJNA562643) | freshwater metagenome | isolation source: river surface water | place: USA:Blue River Watershed | collected 2017-08-18
CACTATTTCTTGTTGCTTTTACATCAAAAAAATAGGTTCTTTTGCCGGCCCGAATGCGTTTAGAAAAAATCTCTTCCTGCGATTGGTCTCTGTAATTGTCTTCCTGCATAGGCATTTAAATTTGGTTTAAAAAAAATTATCAAAGGCAAATATGCGAAAATTATTGAGGGAAACAACATTAAATCACAGATTTTTTAAAATTAGTTGTTCACGCTTAATTTTTTATGTGTTGTTAATTTGACACTTAGTCTGATTAAGGGCTATTAATAAAGGCTTAATTTTTTTATAATCAATGCTTAAGAGGTTTGATTTTCATACAACCATTTAAAGTAACCTTGTTGCTGAATCAAAACCTGATATGTGCCTTTCTGACTTAAATTTCCATTTTCTAAAACGAATATTTCTCGCGTAGATTGAAAGGGAGCAATTCGATGGCCTGACATAATTACGGTTTTGTTTTGAAAAATAATTTTCAAATTTTCAATGATCTGATGTTCAGTTTCAGCATCTACAGCACTTAAACAATCGTCTAAAATCAATATCTCAGATGGTTTCATCAATGCTCTGGCCAATGATACCCTTTGTTTTTGTCCCCCCGAAAGAGACACACCTCTCTCTCCCAACATGGTATTCAAACCATTGTCAAACAATGAAATATCTTTATCTAAACAAGTAATTTGAATGACTTTTTGCAGCTGCTCAACTGTGTAATGTTCCACTCCAAATGTAATATTAGCTTCAATGGTATCACTGAACAAAAAAACGTCTTGAGGAACATAGGCAATGAGTTTACGATATTCCTGAATATTCAACTCTTTGAGCGATGTATGATCTAGTAGAATGTCGCCACTTTGAATATTTATCTGTTTTGAAATAAGTTGTAGCAAAGTACTTTTACCACTACCAGTTTTTCCGGTGATACCAATGAAATCTCCTTTATTCACTCTTAATGTGAGTCCGTTCAACGCGGGAATCGTTTTATCTGCATACTGGTATACCAAATGATTGATTTCTAAACCCGATTTGAATTCAATGTTTTCTAAATTCGGAGCAGAGTGAATTTCAGGTAAATTCAAAAAATCATTGATTCTTTTTTGACTTGCAGCGGCTTTTTGAACCAAAGCGGTTGTCCAACCCAAACTTGCAACTGGCCATACCAACATATTCAGATAAATCACAAATTCTGCAAGATTGCCTGCAGTGAATTGACCCTTTTCTACTTCTTTACCACCAATGTAAAGAATAATGATGGTAGAAAATCCAACCAATAACATCATCAAAGGAAAAAACAAAGAATTCACAAAAGCGAGTTTCATATTGCGCTTTTGAAATTCAACGCCATGTTGATGAAAATCTTTTGAAAAATGTTTTTCCGCTCCGAATGATTTCAATATTCGAATTCCAGAAAATGTTTCTTGGGCCAAAGTTGTAATTTTTGAGAGCTGCTCTTGAATTTTTTTATTTCCCAAATTGATTTTTACACTCACATAATATATTGAAATCGATAGAATTGGCAGCGGCAACATCACCCAAAATGCCAAGGTTTTATTCACCATAATCATCTGCGCAATGATCATGATAAAAGAGAACAAAACATTTGCAAAATACATGATTGAAGGACCGATATACATTCGAACGTTAGAAATGTCTTCAGTAATTCTTGACATTAAATCACCGGTATAATTTTCTCGATAAAATTGCTCACCGAGCCTCTCATATTTTTGAAAAAGTTCATTTTTTTGATCAAATTCTATTTTCCGTGATGCAACAACAAGCGTTTGTCGCATGAAAAACATAAACACCCCTTTAAGAACAGAGGCAATCAAGATTGCAAAACCAAAACCAATGGCATTTTTTATTACAATACCAGATAAAATTGAAGACTTATTAAAACCAAATAATTGAGCAGATAGATATGCATCGTCTAATCCTTGTCTCACAAAAACAGGCACATAAATAGCAAAGAAATTCGATAGAATGACACAAAAAATTCCAGAGATCATCAGGAATTTATATTTGACTAAATATTGATTGAGGGATAGTAACTCTTTCACAAAAATTTACCTTACAAAGGTAGCCAAATTGTTGGTGGCACAATTAATTTTCACTTAAATAAAACAAAGTTACTGGTACATTGTTATTTCTGCGGGGTAGATTTAAGTTTTCATAACTTACAGAGCCGGAACGAAAGTTTCGGCTTTGTTTTTTTGGAGGCTGAAGAACTAAATGAAAAAACTTCAATTATTTTTCACAAACATTTCCACAATGTGTAAATATTGATTATATTTGCAGCCCAATTGTTAGAATTATGCATTTAACAACAGAAAGAAAAAAAGAATTATTTACTCAGTTTGGTGGAAGTTCAACCAACACAGGTAGCACTGAAGCGCAAATTGCAATGTTTACAGAAAGAATCAATTTCATTAGCGGACATTTAAAAACTGCTAAGAAAGATAAAAGTGCGGAGTTATCTTTGATAAAGTTGGTTGGAAAGCGTCGTAGCTTATTAAACTACCTTGCTAAGAAGGATATCTTCAAATATCGTGCATTGATTAAAGAATTAGGTTTACGTAAGTAATCTTAATTTTTATTATGATAGAAAAGCCCCGTTCGCAATGCGAATCGGGGCTTTTTGTTTAAAAAATCAAAAATAAATGAATATACAGAAAAGAACTTTTGATACTGGAGATGGCCGTATCATCGAAATTGAAACAGGCAAATTAGCCCGCCAAGCGCACGGAAGTTGCGTTGTTAAAATTGGCAAAACAATGATTCTAGCTACAGTAGTAAGTAGTTACGATGCAAAAGAAGGTGTTGACTTTCTACCATTGAGTGTGGATTACCAAGAAAAATTTGCTGCTGTAGGAAGAATACCAGGCAGTTTTTTACGTCGTGAAGCCAGATTATCTGATTACGAAATTCTTATTTCGCGCTTGGTAGATCGTTGTTTACGTCCGTTATTCCCAGAAACATATCATGCAGATACTCAAGTAATGTTACAATTGATTTCATCTGATGAGGAGATCATTCCAGATACTTACGTAGGTTTGGCTGCTTCGATGGCGTTAATGCTTTCTGACATTCCTTTTTTGGGTCCAATTTCGGAAGTACGTGTTGCAAGAATCGATGGTAAATTTGTCATCAACCCTACTAAAACTGAATTAGACAAATCAGATTTAGATTTATTGGTTGGTGGTACCGCAAACGACCTCAACATGGTTGAAGGTGAAATGCAAGAACTTTCTGAAGATGAATTTTTGGAAGCTCTTAAATTTGGTCATGATGCAATTAAGAAACAGTGTGCTGAGCAATTGGCTTTCTTGGAGCAAATGGGTGGCAGAAAACCAACTCGTGAGTTCAACCACGAAGACAATGATGAAGCATTGAGAGAAAAAGTAATTGCTGAAACTTCTTCTGCAATTCGTCAGGTGGCTGAGAGTGGCAAACCTAAAAACGAACGTAGTGAAGCTTTCAAAGCGATTATCTCTGAATATGTGAAACAATTTGAGGGACATGAGGAAGAAGGCAGAATGATTCGTTTGTCTAAGAAATATTTCCACGAAGCTGAATACAATCAGATGAGAGCCATGATTTTAGAGTCTGGTCGTCGTTTAGATGGTCGTTCTACTGTACAAGTCCGTCCAATTTACACAGAAGTGGATTATTTGCCTGCAGCTCATGGATCTGCCGTATTCACTAGAGGAGAAACACAATCATTAACATCAGTAACATTGGGTGGTAAATTAGACGAGCAATTGTTAGATGCTCCATATTATCACGGAACAAGTCGATTGATGTTACATTATAACTTCCCAGGGTTTTCAACTGGAGAGGTAAGACCTAATAGAGGTCCAGGACGTCGCGAGATAGGACATGGAAACTTAGCATTAAGAGGTTTAAGAACCATGATTCCTTCAGATGTTCCATATGTAATTCGTATTGTAAGTGATATTTTGGAATCTAATGGTTCTTCGAGTATGGCAACAGTATGTGCTGGTTCAATGGCTTTAATGGATGCAGGTATCAAATTAAACAAGCCTGTAAGCGGTATTGCTATGGGATTGATTACTGATGAAGCTGGAAACTACCAAGTATTGACAGATATTTTAGGTGATGAAGATCACTTAGGAGATATGGATTTCAAGGTAATTGGTACAAAAGATGGCATCACTGCTTGTCAGATGGACATTAAAATCAATGGATTAAAATGGGATATGGTAGCTCAAGCGTTGAAGCAAGCGAAAGATGGCCGTATGCATATTTTAGGTGAAATGGAAAAAACCATTTCTGCACCTGCGTCTGAATTGAAGCCACACACTCCAAGGGTAGAAGTTTTGGTCATTGACAAAGAATTCATTGGAGCTGTGATAGGTCCTGGTGGAAAAATCATTCAAGAATTACAAGCAAGAACAGGTACAACTATTTCAATTGAAGAGAGAGACGGAAAAGGTTTCGTTGAAATTTTAAGTAGCAATGGTGAGGGTATGAAAATGGCTACGGACGCTGTAAAAGGTATCGTTGCAATACCTGAAATAGGGGCAACTTACACGGGTAAAGTAAAAACGATCACAGATTTCGGTGCATTCGTTGAATTTATGCCGAATAAAGATGGTTTACTACACATCAGTGAAATAGCCTGGGAGAAAATCCCTACAATGGAGGGTGTATTTACTGAGGGACAAATACTTGAAGTAAAATTGGTTGAAGTAGACAAAAAAACAGGCAAATTCAGATTAAGCCGAAAAGCTTTACTGGAGAAGCCAGAGGGTTATGTTGAAAGAGAACCAAGGGAACGTCCTGAGCGCAACGATAGAGATCGCGGTGGCGATAGAGGTCGAAACGACAGAAACAAAAGATAACATCAAAATGGCCGGAATGAATCCGGCCTTTTTTTTGAATTAATTCTAAGTATCAAATACTGAGAAACTCTGTCTTTTTAAAATATGATTTACAACAACCTAAAATCAAGTAAAACCATATTAAAATACAGGAAAATGCCTTTAATTGGGCAGTTTCAATAATCCATATTCTTATTGATTTAGGGTAAAGATCTGAGGGACCTAATTCTGCGGTAAAAAACATGAAAAAAATGAGTAAAACACCCAGTAACGGTAATTTTTCTGAAGTGGAAAAAGCCAAATATATGGCACCAACGGCAATGATATACGTTGCTGATTCTGCCATATGATTGAAGATAACCATCCAAATTAATAATGTACATGCATATACAATCTTCGTTTTTTCTGTCCATAACTTTATCATCAGTAACGGCAATGACTGAATAATTAAGCCAAATAAAACAACTAAATTTTTTGAGGGATAAAAACTGAACCACTGATTCAACCATCCTGTAAATGAGTATTTTACAAATTGGGAGCCATCATTTTTTAACAATTCAAAATACGAAAAATACAAATTCTTTAATTGCCCGATATCTACGACCAACAAGGGAAGTACAAACAAAATCAAACCATAGCAAAGCACAAATTTTACGGACTTCAAAATCTGTTTTGGATAAAGTAAAAAGACGGCAAAAAAGAATACTCCAAATAGCTTTATGAATGCTGTAAGAAGTGTAAAAAATACAGCTTTACCAGTATGATTTCTTTGTATATTCACAAATGACAAGATGAGAAGACCGAGTATTAGACCATTGCTCTGACTATTTAAAATTGTGGTAAAAAATTCAGGCAACATGAGCACCATAAAAACTGCTTTATTTTTTTGGCTCAAACCAATCACTTGATGAATGGCATAAAGTGGAACTAAAACATTTAATAAATTCCAAATCAACAGTCCTATATAGTTTGGTAGATAGGCAAAAATTACCATAAACAGCGAAAATGTAGGTGTATACTTAAATAAATCATAGTGTTCATTTGGATAACTTTGATAAAGATCAAAGTCATGAATCAAATGAAAAAATGAAGACTTAAAAATAACAAAGTTGTTAAATTGTGATACATCACATAACACATTCGGCATAGAGGTTGGAGGTAGAAAATAATTTCTGTTCGTTGCAAAAAGAGCAACGAATACATAGAGAATTGGAATTACTAAATAATTGTATTTAATCCACCTCGACATTTGGAAACATTAAAAAAGGGGGCTTCTGCCCCCTTTCAAAGTTAATAGATTTTATTATTTAATTCTTCTACCATTTTGGAATTTCACTACAAATGCATCGGAGTAACCAATTGATCTGATTTTCTCTTTTTGTAATTGAGCTTCTTCTTCGGTTGAATAACCATTGGATGTGGTGTATTTATAATAGCCACCGTCGCGATATTCGAATACATCGGATAAACCTTTATCTGCGAAAGTTTTAGCACTAATTTTATTCTTAGACATGAAAAATTGAACCCTATATTCAACGTTGCTATTCGAAACAGCTGGAATTTCAGGTTGAGTACCTTGAGATTCTACCTCAACATCTACGGGTTCATTTTTTTGAATAGACGGCTTATTCGCAGGACTATCGTATTTCTTAGGCATGTCGTTATTCATACAAACTGGCGCTTCCACTTTATCTGGAATTCCATCTTCATCGCTATCTGTGTCTAAATAATCTGGTTTACCATCTGAATCAGTATCTTTTGTACCTTCAACTGAATCTGGGATATCATCATTATCTGAGTCTTTGTCAATGAAATTAGGTTTTCCGTCTCTGTCGGTGTCTTTTACACCTTCTTCTTTATCGGAAATACCATCATTATCTGAATCTTTATCGAGATAGTTTGGATTTCCATCTTTATCAGTGTCGATATTTTTCTCAAGTTTGTCAGAGATTCCATCATCATCAGAATCCAAGTCTAAATAGTTCGGATTACCATCCTTATCAAAGTCTTTCACCCCTTCATCCTCATCATTGATACCATCGTTATCAGAATCTTTATCAACCATGTTAGGTTTTCCATCTTTATCGAAATCAACAGATTTCTCTATAGCGTCGGCAATACCATCATTGTCTGAGTCTTTATCGATGCAGTTTGGCAAACCATCTTTATCTGCATCACCATGACCTTCAGCAGCGTCTGGAATACCATCATTGTCTGAATCTTGGTCAAGATAATCAGGAATTTTGTCACCATCAGCATCACCACAAGTAATAGGACCAGCATTTAAATCACCTTGATTCTTTGGATCAGAGCCATTAGATGCAGTTTGTCCACCTTTATCGTTACCGGTGTTGTTCTCTCCGTTTGCACCTTGATTATCAGCATTATTTTGTTCTTCAGCTGTTAAAATTGGATCTTCTTCCACCGTTGATTCACCACAAGGAACAATATTGCTCACTCTATACTCTGTTCTTCTATTTTTTTGATGTTCGGCATCAGAACAATTGACACCATTTTTGCAGCGATTTCTTAGCTTGGTTTCGCCGTACCCTTTGAATGTTAAACGCGATTTGGAAACACCTCTCATTACAAGATAATCGTAAACCGCTTGAGCTCTATTTTTAGAAAGCGTAAGATTCGCCTCGTCTCCACCTTTTGAATCAGTATGCGAACCTAACTCAACCGACAAACCTTTATTATCCTGCAAAACAATGGCAACACGATCGAGTTCTTTTTTGCTCTCAAAAGACAAATTAAATTTATTGGATTCATAATAAATAGGCTTTACATCAAAGAGTTCTCCCAATTCATCACCAACTTTATATTTTTCAATATATAAATCCAAAGTTTTCTGACCTGCATTATTCACAGCAAATTTACTTGAGGAAGCATATCTATAACCACAAGGGTGAGATGCTAATTGAACTTTTGCTGATTTAGAGATGCCACCAAACAAAAACTTACCATCTGCATCAGTGGTTGCTTGGATGGCTTTTTCATCGTCATCCAAATTGTCAAGAGCAATACTTGCACCAGGAATTGGCAATTTGGTATCTTTATCAAAAACTGAAACTAAAACCTCATTCACAGATGGTTCAGTAGAATCCTTATCTTCTGTCCATCTGAAGAAATAAAGATTGTCATTGTATTTGGGAGAAGTAGAACCTGAAGCAGATCGATTGGAAGCAATGGTGCCCCATTTATCGTGAAACAAAGCAGCGAAATCATCTAAATTTGAGTTCACAGGTTTCCCAAGGTTAATCACTAAACCAGAATTTTTATCTAAAGTAAACACGTCTAATCCACCAAAGCCCAAATGTCCCTCAGAAGAAAAATAAAGATCTCCTGAATCCGAAAAACGAGGAAAATTATCTCTTAAAACAGTATTGACTTTAGGGCCCATATTTACGGCTTCCCCAATTTTCAACCCACTAGCGTCATTTTGAATGATTGGTGCTTCATATAAATCTGATTTACCAAATCCACCGGGCATATCAGAAACAAAAATTACACGAGAACCATCTGGAGACAAAACTAAATCAGCTACTGAATATTCAAAATTATTTAATTGGAAAGGAATTTCAGTCCATTTTTTAGTAAAAATATTCTGTTTCATTGCAAAAATTTGCAATACTTTTTCTTTGTCCTTGTTTGCTTTTTCAGCATTACGGGTAACATAAATGAAACCAGTTTTTGGATCATAACAGCTTACATGCTGATTTAATGTTCTTTTGGTATTAGAAAGTTCTTCAGATCTATTGTAAGTACTGTCATTATATTTAGCCTTGTAAATGGAGTAATAAGGTTGCTCAAACCAAGCAGAAAGCACTTTTCTCAAACCTTTTTCGGCATGTGTGGTGTAATAACAGTTTTCTTTATCATCAATAACAATACCGTACTCAGCAGCTGCAGAAGCACCTGGAAAAGGTTTCATGCTATAATTTGAATTGAAATCAAAATCCTGCCAATAGTCTGAACGTTTTTCTTTATTTTCTACGTAAAATTGATCTGTTAATTCGTCAAATAAAGGCTTTCCAGCATAGTCTGGAGTTGATTTAACGACCAAAATCATGCTATCAGACAAACCATAAAGCTCAAGTTTTCGTGCAACAAGAGCAAAATTCAATTTATCTACAGCATCTATTTGAGATGCATACTTATCTAACAATTCACTATAAGCATCAAATGCTTTGTCATTCATTTCAGATTGCGCAAAGGAATATGCTAGAGCACGTTGACTTAAATAGTCTTTCTTTTTTGCTACGGTTTTATTACCATTCTCTTTGATGATTTGGTAATACCGCTGCTGTTTCACTTTTTGAACCTCTTTCGTTTGAGCTGAAATGGTGTTCAATAAAAAGATACTTGATATTATCAGGAGTCCTTTAAAGCTATAATTTAAAATTTTCATTGATCTTCTGTTTATAGATTAGAAATAACGTGGAACTCTAACTCGATTACTTGAAACATAAGGCAACATGTATTGAATGCCAAATTCATGAGAACCTTGAATATATGTATTTAACGGGGCCAATTTACTATCATATGCATAAACAATCGTAAAAGAAGGGCTAACTTGTGCCATTGCCATCACGCCAACATCACCTTCTGTTCTGTAAAACGCACCAATAGAATAATTATCTTTATAAATAGCATGTAAATTAAAATCAGCTTGAATTGGCATTCCGCCCATGGCCACTTTTACTTGCGTTGTTGGCTTCAATTTGATATCATCATTTACATCAACAACCATTCCCGCAGTGAGGTAGTATTGTGTGGTTGCAGCATATTCAATACTTGTGTTATTTTTCTGATTTGCAGGCACAAATACCATTCTTGGAGCAGATAAACCAACGAAGTACTTTTCTGAATATAAATAAGCACCAAAACCAATCATTGGCGCATTTAAATTATAATCGTTGTTGTTAAAAGCAACATCCGTTGGTTGATCGATTTGTAATTTAGACAATGAAAAATTGTAGTTGTACAATCCTAATCTTAAACCAACAGCCAATCTAAAATCCTCCGAGATTTTTTTATTATATGCTACGCTTCCAGCGATTTGGGTTTCAGAAATCGCACTCGCTTTTACAAACTTTCCAATTTGTCCAGTTTGAACATTCAAACCAGCTGCGAAATCACCTAAAACTGGTGCGTGCACACCAAGATTGTAGTAAGTTGGTGAACCGGGTAAACTTACCCACTGCTTTCTGTAAAGCGAATTTGCTACAAGAGTTCTTTTTGAACCAGCATATGCAGGATTCAAAGCCAACGAATTGTAATCATAATGAGAATACATTTGTTCTTGTTGTGCATTCAAAGAATTGTTGAATGAAACAAAACCGATTGCAATCAAGAAGCTATATTTTATATATTTTTTCATTTTTTTATTATTAGGTTAATTATGGTTTGATATAAATATTACCAGTGAATGGTTGTTCATTTAATCCATTCGGCTTGAACACAAAGAAATAGATTCCTTCTGGCAAAGTACTTCCAAGGCTAGGGTTGATCCCTTTATTGGTTCCATCCCAATTGTTTTTGTAACCTTCTCCCGACTCATAAACAACTTGTCCATTTCTATTAAATACAATCAATTCTGCTTTAGGGAAGTTCTTTAACCCTTTAATAATTAACAAATCATTGTCGCTATCACCATTTGGAGAGAACCCTTCAGGAATTGTAATATCAGCATCTAAATAGTCTGGCTTACCATCATTATCTTTATCTGCAGTAGTTTCATCTTTGTCTAACAGCTCGTCACCGTCAGAATCAGTATCTACGTAGTTGTATTTTCCGTCTGCATCTTTATCTTTTTGAGAAGCCGACCATTCTGTATTATCTGAAATTCCATCATCGTCTGAGTCTAGATCTCTGTAATCAGGTTCTGCATCACCATCAGTATTTACAGGGTTGGTTGGATCGGTTCCTGCTTCAGTTTTGTCGTCAATTCCATCTTTATCACTATCAGTTTCACGGAAATCGTAAACTCCATCACCATCAAAATCCGCTGGATTATTTGCATTTGCACCAGCTTCAACTGCATCAGGAATGGTATCTTCATCAGAATCTAAATCGATATAATCAGGTTTGTTATCTCCATCTGTATCAACCGGTATTTTTGGATTGGAACCAGCCTCTAAATTATCTGGAATTAAATCACCATCAGAATCTGTGTCAAGATAATTTGGATCAACACCACCATCTGTATTTAATGGATTATTTGGATCAACACCTGCTTCAACTGCGTCTGGAATTGAATCATTATCAGAATCTCTATCCAAATAATTAGGCATTCCATCTACATCTTTATCAGCTGATAATTCAACTGCATCAGGAATTTTGTCGCCATCTGAATCAGTATCTCTCCAATCGCCAATATTATCTCCATCAGAATCAACAGGTTTTACGTCAAATGCATCTTTATAGATGTTGGAACCATCAGCAAATTCTAGAATTCCATCACCATCGGCATCTACCCCATCAATTATTCCATCATTATTTGCGTCGGTATAATTCTGCTTACTTTCATATGCATCAAACAATCCATCATTATCTGCGTCTAAATCGAGGTAATCTGGATTGCCATTTAAATCAGTATTGGCAGGATTTGTGATAAAGATAGCAGGATTGTCTTTTACACCATCACCATTGGCATCAATAACATCTGCTTCAATTACATCGTTTATTCCATCATTGTCAGAGTCTAAATCCAAATGATTTGGTCTACCATCGCCATCAAAATCTTGGAATGTTTTGTTGCTATCATTTTCAACAATATCTAAGATACCGTCGTTGTCAGAATCAACATCCGCATAATCCATAGTTCCATCTGAATCTGTATCGAGATTCTTTTCAATATAGTCAGGAATTGAATCATTGTCTGTATCACCAATCAGCACAGTCACTTGAACTGTTTTAACAACGGTATTTCCAGACAAATCATTGATTGTTACATTCACATTGTTAATCCCGTAATCAGAAACAGCAAAAACGTTTTTGCTTAATACTATTGTATCTGTACCGCAGTTATCGTTATAATTAACCACAACCATATTCTCATTCAAATAAGCAAAACCCGAAGTATCCACTAAAATGGTGGTATTTTGAACAGTAATTGTAGGAGAAATTGTATCAAGCACCGTCACGGTTGCTGTTTTTGTCTTAGAATTGTTGTTAATGTCAACAACTGTCATTTTTACCGTATTTGCTCCAGTGTTGGTACAATCAAAATTATATTTATCTAGAAAAATAGTGTCTACCCCACAGTTGTCAAAAGATCCGTTGTTGATATCTGAGGTTTTAATACTTACTTGACCTAAATTGTTCAGATATACCGTAATATCATTTGTAACCAAAGTTGGTAAAATTGGATCTACGTGTACCAGGTTTACCAATACTGAATCATTACAGCCGTTTGCATCGGTTGTGTACACCTCATAAACCTTGTCTGGTAAATTATTGACTGGACTAGTTGCAGCAATTTTGTCAACTTTGTGAGTATAAGGGGCAGTTCCACCTAAACCATTGAATGTGAGTGTACCTTCACCATCACAAATAGAAATAGAGGCTATATTGGTTGTGAGAAGGATAGGTTCAGAAACATTAATGGTATCTGTAATTACGCATCCGTTATCATCAGTGATTGTGTATGTATATTCGTCAGCAGGAATGTTATTCAAATCCTCGTTTGAGCTGGTGTAACCTTTCAAGGAAGACCAATCGTAAACATAATTCGCAGCCACTGTACCACCTAAAACAGTGATATCAATTGCCCCATTTAATTCATTCTTACATTTCACCTCAGTTCTTGTGAAACCAAGAGCCATCGCTGTAGGCTCTGTGACAGTGATTGTATTAGAAATCTGACAATTGTTATTATCTGTAACCACTATATCATAATCTCCAGCTAAAAGTGCTGTGATGTCTTCTGATGTTGCGGAAAATGTATTCGGACCTGTCCAAGCAAATGTGTAAGGAGTTGTTCCTCCGGTTACACCCAGATTGATTGCGCCATCAGCATTGCCGTTACAAAGTACTTTGGTTACACTATTTGTTAAAGCCAAAGCAACAGGTTCAGTAATAGTATAAGAACCTGTTTTTGTACAACCATTATCGTCTGTAACAGTCACTGCGTAATTACCGGCACCTACTGATGTAATGTCTTCGAGAGAAGTTGAATTATCCCAAGAATAGGTATAACTTCCTGCAACCGTACCACCCGAAACTGTTAAATTAATGGCTCCATCAAGTAACCCATTACATGATACATTTGTGATAACGTCTGAAATTGAAATTGCTGTTGGTTCTGTTAATGTAGCCGAAGCAGTAGATGTACATCCGTTTGCATCGGTTACTGTAACATCATATTTTCCCGCTACTAAACCAGATAGATCCTGGGTTGAACTTGAATAAGAAGCAGGACCAGTCCATGATTGGGTGTAGTTTGCAACACCACCAGATATTGTTAAATCTACAGAACCTGTAGAAGCACCGTTACACAACAAATTCACTTGAGATGTTGACAATGACAACGCCGTTGGTTGTGAAAGAACAACTGTAGAATTGGCAGAACAAGAATTGGCATCCGTTACAGTTAGGGTGTAAGAGCCAGCTGCAAGTGATGTGATGTCTTCTGTGTTATTTGAGTAAGATGATGGTCCAGACCAAGAGAAGGTATAGGGTGCAGTACCACCTGTGGTGGTTGCGTCAATTGAACCAGTAGATGAACCGTTACACAATATATCAACTTTTGTAGTGTTGATTGCAATTGCGGCAGGTTCAGTTACCGATATTGTTTTATTTGCTGTACAAGATTTAGCGTCTGTTACTACAACAGAATAAGAACCTGCAGTTAGACCAGTGAGATCCTCTGTAGTTGCAGCAGGTGTCCATGAATAAGTATATGTTGAAACACCTCCCGATACTGTTAAATCTATTGCACCATTCGAACCACCGTTACATGAAACATTGGTCACAGTTTCTGTTAAAGAAATTGCTGTATGTTCAGAAATTAACACAGAGTCAGATCCAGTACAATTATTTAAATCAGTCACTGTGATGTTATAAACGCCTGCTTTTAGACCTGAAATATCTTCTGTTAAAGCGGTAAAAGATGCCGGACCTGTCCATGCATATGATATGTAATTCGGAGAACCAACAGGGCTACCGCCTGTTGGTGTGATGTTTACTGCACCAGTAGATGCGCCAAAACAATCAACATTGGTTCTAACTTTGGAAATGGTTATTGCAGTTGGTTCTTGAACTGTTGCTTGTCCTGTTTTTGAACAACCATTTGCATCTGTCACCGTATAATCATATGAACCAGCAGCTAAGTTTGTTAAACTCGAGTTTGTGCTTGAAAATCCGCTCACAGAGCCTGTCCCGGTCCATTGATATGTGTATGGTGAAGTACTTCCTGAAACAGGATTCAATGATAATTTTCCATCTGCAAGACCAAAACAAGTAATATTAGTTGTATTTAATACCGCTGAAATAGGTGTTGGTTGAGTTATGTTGGTGCTAACTGTAGTTTCACAACCAACATTATCTTTTATAGTTACAGTATATGATCCTTGCGTTAGCGAACTAAAAGCGTTAGAGGATTGAAACAATCCTGAATTCAACTTAAATTGATACGGAGAAACACCACCTGTTGCTACAACAGAAAAAGAACCATTTGAACCTCCATTACAAGTAACATTTACTTGTGATGTAATAGCCTTAGAAATTAGCGAATTTTGGACAACAGTTATATTTTGAGATTTAATACAAGAATTTGCATCAGTAATTTCAAACAAATATGTTCCAGCTGTCATTCCATTAAAAGTACTTGATCCTTGCCAAGCTCCACCCGATACTCTGTATTGATAACC
>JACCDX010124871.1_pt1 | contig 14711 bp, 12 predicted proteins | sample 7449681 | NCBI WGS metagenome assembly JACCDX01 (sample SAMN15323450, study PRJNA562643) | freshwater metagenome | isolation source: river surface water | place: USA:Blue River Watershed | collected 2017-08-18
CCGCCGCGGGATTGCAAGAACCAGCGCGTAGCCCGATCGAGTAGGCGTCTGGATTCTAGATAAAGCGCAACTTGGCAATCAGTTGAGACTTTTCCATCTAAAGATTCGATTTCTTGCCACAGTTTTACGAATCCAAATATTTCTTTGGAAACGACATATGCCCGCAAGACGTCAGCCGGAGTTGCTCCAGATTCTTCGTTGGCTCGCAACGCGAATGAGATTCCGCCGCGATTTACCATGTCGTTTGTCAATACGGTGGCAATAATTTCGCGACGAAGCGGATGTTTGAGCATTAAATCCGAGTACCGCTCACGCAATGCAGATGGGAAATAGTTATTAAGTGAGCTAACACACCAATCCTCATTAACGACCGGGTCTTCGGTAAAGGTTGAGGTTAAATCAATTTTTACGTAGGCCATTAAGACAGAAAGTTCGGGTGAAGATAGACCGAGTTTTTGCGAGTGCAATGTGTCTATCTGTGAGTCACTCGGTAAGTACTCCACGGCCCGATTTAAAAGTCCAGTTGACTCCAAAGTGTGCATCAAGCGCTGATGAACCCGGAGCATTTCAGCAGACTTAAATCTGGATTGCTCGAGAATTACATTTTGTTCGTAATTGTCGCGAAGTACTAGCAAAGCCACTTCATCGGTCATACTACTTAACAAAGTATTTCGCTGCTCTAACCCCAAATTTTTAGTTTCCATTGCAAGATTTAGCAAAATCTTGATGTTTACTTCATGATCCGACGTATCTACGCCAGCTGAATTATCGATGGCATCAGTATTTATTTTTACGCCATGACGAGCTGCTTCGATACGGCCAAGTTGGGTGCAGCCTAGATTGCCACCTTCACCAACAACTTTGCATCGTAAGTCTGCGCCATTAACTCGAAGGCCATCGTTTGCTTTATCGCCAACCTGTGCATGAGTCTCAGTTGATGACTTAATGTAGGTGCCAATTCCGCCGTTCCAAAGCAAATCCACCGGTGCCTTAAGAATCGCCCCCAATAATTCATTTGGTGACATGGCCGAAATACTCTGATCAATGCCAAGCACCTCTTTAACTTCGTGCGAAAGGTCAATTGACTTGGCTGAGCGCGGAAAAACTCCACCACCGAAACTGATCACATTTGCGTTGTAATCTTCCCAAGAAGATCTTGGTAACTCGAATAAGCGTTTACGCTCCACCCAAGAGTTAGTTGCATCTGGATGCGGATCTAGGAAAATATGTCGATGATCAAAAGCGGCAACTAAGCGAATATGTTGTGAAAGCAACATTCCGTTGCCGAATACGTCACCACTCATGTCGCCAACGCCAACAACTGTGAAATCTTGCGTTTGGGTATCTACACCAAGCTCTAAGAAGTGACGCTTAACTGATTCCCATGCTCCTCTGGCGGTAATACCCATACCTTTGTGGTCGTATCCAACTGAACCACCCGAAGCAAAAGCATCACCCATCCAAAATCCGCGATCGAGTGAAATCTTGTTTGCGATATCTGAAAAAGTTGCTGTTCCTTTGTCGGCAGCAACAACAAGATATGGGTCATCAGTATCATGACGAACTACATCAATCGGTGGCACAACGTTTCCATCAACTAAATTGTCGGTGACATCTAGTAAGGCCCCGATAAATGCTTGGTAGCAAGACACGCCTTCGGCTAGCCACGCCTCGCGATCAGCTGGACTTGGACCCCGTTTAACAACAAATCCACCTTTAGCGCCCGATGGCACAATGACTGTGTTTTTAACCATTTGCGCTTTTACTAAACCGAGAATTTCAGTGCGGAAATCCTCTTGCCGATCAGACCAACGCAATCCACCGCGTGCAACAGAAGCAAATCTAAAATGAATTCCTTCAACGCGTGGTGAATAAACCCAAACTTCGAACTTTGGAATTGGTAACGGTAAATCTGGAATTTTAGTTGGATCAAGTTTGAATGCCATAACTGATACATAGTTTCCGGCGGCATCTTTTTGGTAAACGTTGGTGCGTAAAGTAGAGCGGACTAAGGCAATTGACGTTCGCATAATTCTGTCATGATCAAGGCTGGATACCGCGTCTAAAGCCTTGTTTATTTGCTTAACTAACTCGGCTTCAGCGGTAGCCCGATCGATTTCCAACCTTGGATCAAATCGAACTTTGAATAACTCAAGTAGCAACTTAACAATGCCAACATTTGAAATTAGTACTTGCTGTATGTAGCCCTGGCTAAATGGAATTCCAACTTGGCGCAGGTAAGCAGCATATGCTCGGATAACCGCAACGTGTCTAACGGCTAAGCCGCCATGTGTGACTAGCGCATTAAATCCATCGCTATCGACTTCGCCGTGCCAGGTCGCCATAAACGTTTCGCAGAAACGTTCGGCCAACGAATTTAATTCCGGTGTGAGTGCCTCGTCAAAGCCAATGCCAAAGTCGTATACCCAGGCAATATCTTGACCATCGCGACGCAAGTCATAGGCCCGCTCATCAATAACTTCGATACCAAGGTCGTGCAACATCGGTAGCACGGCCGAAAGTGTGATCGGATCGCCCACTCGGTAAATGGTGAATCGACGCGTACCGTCTTCATCTAATGCTGGTTCATAAAGGGCAACTTTAATTTGGCCTCTACCTAGGGATTCAACTTCTTCGAGAGCTTTTAGATGCCCGACTGCGTTTGGTGCTGGTACGTCTTCCTTAAATGACTCAGGAAAAGATTCTGACCAAGTGCGAATTAACCGAACGGCTTCTTCTTCGCCAACTTGTTCAACAAGTGCCTCGGCGAAATCGTCTTCCCAGAATCTAGTTGCCTCAGCGAGTTTTTGCTCGAGGGCATCAAGATCAATAGCTGGAACACTTTTACCTCGCGGCATTCGAATAACGAAGTGCAAGCGAGCCAATACCGATTCAGAAACTCTGGCTGCGTGATCTATCGATTCAGCACCAAATGCATCAATAAGAATCTCTTCCATCCGAAGGCGTACTTCAGTTGTGTAGCGATCCCGCGGGAAATAGACCAAAGCAGACACAAAGCGACCAAATAATTCAGTACGAGCAAATAGCCTTACTTGCCTGCGTTCTTGTATTTGCAAAACGCCGCGAGCTACTTCTTCTAGTTCTACTGAGCTGATTTGAAAAAGTTCATCCCGTGGGTAAGTCGCAATAAATTGCATTAAATCTTTACCGCTGTGTGTTTTGAGGCCAAAACCCATAGCTGCAACTACATCATTTACTTTTTTAGCCAGTAATGGAATTGAGGTGGCCGTATCTGCATAAGCTGTCGCTGTAAATAGACCAATAAAACGGTGTTCACCGATTAATTGACCAGACTGATCAACTTCTCGCACACCGATGTAATCCATGTAAATCGGACGATGCACTGTGGCCTTATTACTTGTTTTTGTGATCAAGATAATTGGCGAATCAGCAGTTCCTTGCATTAAGTAATTAGCTGACGCAGAAGTTTCTTTCTCATTGCGTGATATTCCAAGATTGGTTCCCGGAACTAATGTCACGGTTCCGTTGCTTACCTTGTTGTAGGAATAGCCAAGATAAGTGAAATGATCATCATCAATCCACCGAATGAAATCTGCTGCGTTTTTCTTATCCTCGGCAGAAAAATACGGTGCTGCTTCAACTGCACTAATAACAGACTGTGCTGCGTTCCGCATATCATGCCAATCAGTAACAGCAATGCGAACATCCTCTAGCACTTCATAAAGCCGATTTGTGATTTGGTTTAATTCTGCCGAATCGGTTTCTCGATCAATCTCAACGCAAATCCACGATTCAACAATTGCATCACTAGGCAAGCTTGCCTGGTCGACATGGTCCGAAGACAATACTTCAACTAGCCGACCTTTTTTATCCCGGTGAACTAGGAAGCGCGGATGCATAATTAAATGCACCCCACGTTTTTGGGTATTTAATTCAGCAGCAACAGAATCTACTAAAAATGGTTTGTCGTCAGTTACAAGTTGAACGATTGTGTGGCTTGATGTCCAACCGTGAGTATCAATTGCCGGTGCAACAGTCTGCACCAATGAATCTCCTGGCGCTCTGGTCTGACCCATCTCAAAATGCGAAGTAATCATCGAGGCAAGATCTTGTGGATTTCGCCCAACCAAATCAATTGGCGCAACTAAATCAAAATAATCTTCAACTATTTGGCTAAATTCTTTTGGAAGTAAATTTGAAACTTGGTTTAGTAACTCTCGTCTGGCATCTTCAAGACGAACTGATCCACGCGATGCCATTTCCGACACGACTTAAAGCCTCCCAAAACCACTCAACTCAGAGTGAATTTATAGCAAGCCTAGCAACGAAGCGCATGGCCAATAAAACCAGTTAGGGCCAGGAATGGTGCGGATAAGTAGTGCATTATTGAACTATGGCCGCCGATTTAAGTTACGTATTTTCCTTACCGGCTAACCCGAAGTCAGTATTTGAAATGTTAACCAATCCAGAATTCTTGAACAAAAAAATTGCCCTGGCTCAATCTGGAACTTTTAAGCTTTCTGGCGATCACCCGAATTTACAAATTGAGGTCACTCGAACGGTTAATGCAGATTTACCAGCCATGGTGCGTAAATTTGTCGGTGAAAATCTTGTGGTCCAAGAAACTCAAATTTGGCATCAGCCTTCAAGTAATACTTATCAGGCAACATTTTCACTAAAAATTCCAAATGCTCCAGTAGATATATCGGGTCAAATAAATGTCAACGGTTCCACCCAAACTCAAGTTTCAATATCTGCAAAAGTAAAAGTTAATTTGCCTATTTTTGGCGCAGCGGCAGAACCAAATGTCGTTGAGACAATAAAAAAAGTTTTAGCCGATGAAGCAAGGCTCTGTGCAAGCTGGATTGAGAATAACTAAGAGTCAGTAACTAGCGCAGTTTTGCTAAATCTGACTCGAGAGCTTTAATTGCATCTGGGCCTAGGCCACAGCATCCGCCAATTAGTTTTGCGCCTAAGTTTGTCCATTCTTTTACAATTTGTGCGGGCAGCGTCGTATGTCCTTCGCCAATCCAACACCTTGCCTGACCATCCCATACGCGACCAGCGTTTGGATAAACCACTAACGGCAAGTTGGTTACGTGTGACAGTTTTTCAAATAAAGACGAAACAAACTCAGGTTTGGTGCAATTAACACCAATCGCTACAACATTCGAATGATTTGCCACCGCTTTCGCTAGCAAGGCGATGTCTTGACCAGCACAAGTTTGCGCACCATCTTTAGCGCTCATAGTTATCCAAGCTGGAATTTGCGGATACTTAGCCAAAACTTCCAATAATGCTTCAACTTCAGCTAGATCCGGAATTGTCTCGCAAGCAAATAGATCAGGGTTTTGGCTAGCCAATATTTCAATACGTTCTGCGTGAAAGTTAACTAGATCCTGATGTGAGACACCATAACGGCCCACATATTCTTGGCCACCGCCTAGTACTGCGCCATATGGTCCAACGCTGGCTGCTACCCAAACTTTTTGGTTTGCCTTATCTGCAACTTCCTTGGCTAAAGATACTGATAACGCAATTAACTCATCTGCCTGTTTCTCAGATAATCCAAATTCGGTGAAGCCTTTACGACTGGCTTGATAAGAAGCAGTGATAATCACTCGCGCCCCGGCAGCTATGTAATCTTGATGCACTTGGGCAATAGCTTGTGGTTCATCGCGCAATAGTCGAGCAGACCATAACTTATCTGAAAGATCATGTCCGCGCTTTTCTAGCTCACCAGATAAGCCGCCATCTATGGGCCAAGGACCTTTAGAAATAAATTGAGCAAAAGTTTCCATTAGCCTTCGAAAACCGTCCTAACATCCATTGCAGAATCTGTACCAAACTCTATCGATGATGGTTTGCAACCTTGACGGACGAGTTCACTGCCCAGTGCAGCTACCATTGCCCCATTATCTGTGCAGAGTCCTGGCCTTGGAATTCGAAGGTTAATTTTTTTCTCGGCACATCTTTCTTGAGCAACTACGCGCAGTCGACTATTAGCAGCAACGCCACCGCCAATAACCAAAGTGGAAACTTCATTAGTTACGCAGGCATCAATGGCTTTGCGCAGCAAAACATCTACTACAGCTTCTTGGAAAGAAGCTGCTACATCATTAACCATTATTTGATTGCCCTTTTGTTTCTCAAGCTCAACCCATCGAGCTACAGCAGTTTTTAATCCAGAAAAAGAAACATCAAATCTATGTTTTGCTAAATCTTTAGCCGAGGTGAGGCCACGCGGGAAATCAATTGCAGCAGGATCACCCGATTTAGCTGCTTCATCTATATACGGTCCGCCGGGGAATGGTAAGCCAAGTACCCGAGCTACTTTGTCAAAAGCTTCACCAGCTGCATCATCAATAGTTTGTCCAAGCGGAATTACATCACCAGTTATATCTGGCACAAGTAGCAGTGAAGAATGTCCACCGGAAACCAGCATGGCCACACTCGGTTTATCCAAGTAACCATGTTCTAGTTGATCTACACATACATGTGCGGCGAGGTGATTCACTCCATAAATTGGTTTGTTTAATCCAATAGCCAAGGCTTTTGCACTGGCTACTCCAACTAATAGTGCACCAGCTAATCCAGGTCCGGACGTTACCGCAATTGCATCTACGTCTGCTAATTTAACTCCGGCTTTTGAACAGGCACGTTCAATCGTTGGCACCATTGCTTCAAGGTGTGCCCGACTTGCGACTTCGGGTACAACTCCACCAAATCGCGCATGTTGATCAACGCTGGTTGCAACTTCGTCGGCAAGCAATGTAGTTCCACGAACAATTCCAACTCCTGTTTCGTCGCAAGAAGTTTCGATGCCTAGTACTAAAGGTTCGCTCATCATAATTTCTTCCGCATGACTAGCGCATCAACTTTGTGGTCGTAATAATTTTTTCTCACATCAATCTGTTCAAAGCCCGATTTTTTGTACATCGCAATGGCTGAATCATTATCTGCTCTAACATCTAAAAATAGTTCTTTTACCCCTTTTTCTTTAGCGATGTTGAGCAGCCAATTAAGTAGTAATTTTCCATATCCCTGATTTTGGTTTGGTGTTGAAATTGCGATCGTATTTATATCGCCCTCTTTACCAATGAACCTAAGTGAGGCATATCCGATAATTTCATCGGAATCTTCAGCAACTACAACCGATCGAGACAGCGGTACTTCTGCTAACTCTGCTAGGAAAAGTTGCTTAGTCCAAGCGTCAGAAGGAAAAAGACTTTGCTCAATTTCCAAAACTTTGGATAAATCCTTTACTTCCATTGCCCGAATTTGCATCACAGCACAGACTTTCGGGTAGCAGGCTCTTGCGCATCAGGCTTGCGCAAATAGAGCGGAGTAACCGGTAGAACTTCTGCCTTACCTGTTGTAAACAACTTGCCCAAAGCTGCAGCATTCAGCGCAATATTTTTACCGTTAATAATTTCTGGGTATAACCCAACCGCTGGGCCTACAAAGATAGAATTTTGTTGTTCTTTTACTAACTCTGTAGGCGTGCTGACATTTGGACCCTGTATCCGTTGGTCAACATATTTAGCCCAGTACAGTTCTTTTCTGCGTGCATCTGTGACAACAACGCAAGGTTGGCCATATTCATACGCCACTGCATCAAGTGAGCAAATGCCTGCCACTGGAACACCGAGAGCAAAGCCAAAAGCTTGAGCAGTGGCTAATCCAACTCGAAGTCCGGTAAACGGCCCTGGCCCTACCCCAACAACTACCTGCTCGATATTGCTAACCGTCAGGTTAGCCTGAGTAAGCAAATGTGAAATTTTTGCCGCAGTAAGTTCCCCTTGAATTCCATGTGCCGTGTCAGTGAATTCGCTAATTACCTGCTGTCCATCGAGTATCGCAACAGAAACTCCTACTGATGTATCAAGTGCAAGTATTTTCATTGCCAACCAGCTAAATCTAATTCTCGCCAACGATTCCCGTATGCAGTAACTGTAACCACCCGGTTACCTGCCGCCGGATCAATGGGATCAATTTCTGAACCTCGCTCAATGTTTATCTCTAGCCAAGTGTCAGTTAAATTCTTAATGAATTCACTTCCCCACTCAATGACGACTACTGAATTAGGTTCATCGAGTTCCAAATCAACTAACTGGTCTGCATTTGTTAATCGATAAGCATCCACATGAATTAATTTTGGTCCTTCGGCGATCGGTTTATGTATTCGCGAGATTACAAAAGTCGGACTTGTAATCGATCCACCTACGTTTAATCCTTCTGCTAAACCTTGGGTAAAAGTAGTTTTTCCAGCACCAAGTTCGCCAGCCAAAACAACAAAGTCACCGGAACGCAATTGGCTACCGATGCTGCTGCCTAAATTCTTCATTTTTGCGGAATCGGAAATATTAAATTTCACTTGTTATCCGTTTAGGTAATTGCGATGAACTCTAGGTCCAATTCGAGTGACAATTTCATAATTTATTGTGCCAGCGGCATCAGCCCATTCATTCACGCTTGGTTCACCGTCCCTGGGGTCACCAAACAGAATTGCATCATCACCGATTTTTGCAGCGGTATCACCAATGTCAACAACAAACTGGTCCATACAAACTCGACCGGCTACTTTAAACTTCTTGCCATTGATTGCAACAGGACCCTTATTTGAGGCGCTACGTGGAATTCCATCAGCGTAGCCGGCTGGAATTAGTGCAAGATGAGTTTCATTTTCGGTGTGATACTGATGAGCGTACGAAACACCTGTGCCTGCCGGAACTTTCTTGATCAGCACTATCGGAGCTCTAAGACGCATCACTGGCGACAAATTATGTTCCGGTGCTTCGCCAACTTCGGGGCCGGGTGAAATTCCATAAATCGCTACGCCGGGCCTAACTAAGTTGAAATAAGTGTGCGGTAAACCAAGAGTCGCAGCGGAGTTTGATAAATGCTTTACTTCGAGTTCAAAATTTGCATCGGTTAGGGAGTCTACGGCGATTTTGAAGTTTGCAATTTGTTCGCCGATTGTTGAGTTACTTGGTTCATCTGCGTAAGCAAAATGTGACATCACGCCAACAACTTGAACTCGACCACTATTTTGTTTGGCTTTTAGTGCGCTAATTAAATCTGGTAAATCCGAAAGAGTTACTCCGTTTCGACCTAAGCCAGTATCAACTTTTACATGTAAGCGAGCCGGCTTCCCTGATTTTGCAGCCGCCGCTGAAATTGCATTTAGCGTTTCGATTGAATTCAGGCCAAGGTCGATATCTTTTTCAATACATTCCGTAAATTGATCGTTCGGAGTGTACAACCAAGAAAGTAATGGCCCGGATACTCCAGCATTTCGCAATTCAATAGATTCGCTCAACAATGCCGTTGCTAACCAGTCAGCGCCACCTCGTTTTGCCGCTTGCGCACTCTGCACTAATCCATGGCCATAAGCATTGGCTTTCACTACTGCCATTAAGGCTGCGCTATTGACTTTACGTTTAAGTATTTCTACGTTCGCTGAGAGTTTACCTAAATCAATATCTGCAGTTACATGATGTTGCATCTGGTTTACACTCTCTCTGCAATCACATATGCGATGGCAACGGGGCCATCATGACTAATTGAGACATGCCAATTAGTCACCCCTAAACTATCGGAGACCGATTTAACTGTGCCGCTTATTTTTATCTCAGGTGCACCACCATTGCTCACTTCGCAATCATGGAAATGCATTCCGGCCGGAGCTTTTAATGCTTTTGCTACCGCTTCCTTAACGGCAAACCGGCCAGCCAGCGATTGAATAGGTAATTCATGTCCCGCTGCACTTTGCTGTTCAGTTTTGGTGAAAAGTCGATCCGTTATTCCGGGGGTCCGAGCTAAAACATCTTCAAATCGAGCAAGATCGACAACGTCTACGCCGATACCGATTATTGCCATGTATTAACTTTGCCCTGAAATGAGTGAATTGGAAAATTTCGGATAACTGGCGGATTATTCGACGGTAACGCTTTTAGCCAAGTTCCTTGGCTGGTCGACGTCATAGCCCTTAACCGTAGCCATCTCGCAACTAAAAATCTGCAATGGAACTGTAGCTAAAAGTGGCTGCATTAATGACGGACACTTTGGTAAGCGCATAATGTGATCAGCGAATTCGTTTATCGATTCATCGCCCTCTTCGGCAAGCACAATTGTCTTCGCCCCACGAGCCCGAACCTCTTGGATATTCGACACAATTTTGTCGTGCAATTCATCTTCAACAGGAGGAACCACGATAAATATTGGTAATCCTTCTTCAATTAATGCAATAGGTCCGTGCTTTAATTCACCTGCAGCAAATCCTTCGGCGTGCATGTAAGCCAACTCTTTTAGCTTTAGTGCACCTTCGAGGGCAACTGGGAATCCAACGCTGCGGCCAAGAAACAAAATTGAAGTTGCCTGATTAATTTCTTCGGCAATTTTCTTCACACCTTGAGCAGTATCAAGAACTAAATCAATCTTGTTAGGCATACTTGCCAATTCCAAAGCGATTTCACTAGCTGCTTCGCCAAATCCAGTTCCACGAGTTTGTGCCAAATACATCGCGAACAAATAGAGCGCAACTATCTGCGTTAAAAATGCTTTGGTTGACGCAACTGCGATTTCTGGACCAGCATGCGTATAAATAACTGCATCGCTTTCCCGCGGAATCGTTGATCCATTTGTATTGCAGATTGCTAAAACTTTTGCGCCTTGCTCTCTGGCGTAACGCATGGCCATTAAAGTATCCATTGTTTCGCCTGATTGGCTGATTGCTACAACTAATGTTTTAGCGGTCAGAATTGGGTCTCGATATCTAAATTCACTAGCAAGCTCAACTTCGACCGGGACCCGCGTCCAATGTTCAATTGCGTATTTAGCAATTAGTCCTGAATGATAAGCGGTTCCGCATGCCGTGATAATTATTTTGTCGATATTCTTTAAATAGTTCTCATCAAGATTTAGATCAGTCAAAGTTACTTTGCCTGATAAATCAATTCGCCCAAGTAGAGTGTCGGCTACAGCCTTGGGTTGCTCAGCAATTTCTTTAAGCATGAATAAGTCATAGCCACCCTTTTCCGCCGCTGACGCATCCCAAGTAACCTCGAATTCAACAACGTCAACTCGCTTACCCTGAAAATCCGTGACAGTAATTGATTCTGGAGTAATTTCGACAACTTGATCTTGGCCAAGTTCAATAGCGTTTCGAGTATGTGCAATAAATGCCGAAACATCCGAGGCAAGAAAATTTTCACCATTTCCTCGCCCAACAACTAATGGTGAATTTCGTCGAGCAGCTACAACAAGGTTTGGGTTATCGGCTTGAACTGCAACTAACGTAAAAGCACCAGTTAATGACTGACAAACTGCTCTAAGTGCATCACCCAGGTTGGGTGTGGTTTTAACTTGCTTTGCCAATAAGTGAGCCACAACTTCAGAATCAGTCTGGCTTCGAAGAGTTACTCCTTCAGCAATTAGTTTGTCGCGTAGTGAGGCAAAGTTTTCAATAATTCCGTTATGGATAATTGCTACGGACCCATCTTCGCTTAAGTGTGGATGCGCATTAACGTCATTTGGCGCTCCATGGGTTGCCCAGCGAGTGTGTCCAATTCCAGTTGTTGATTTCGGCAGCGGGTTTGAGGTTATGTCAGATTCTAAGTTAGCTAACTTACCGGCTTTCTTTCTTGAATCAATTTTTCCACCAGCAACTACGGCTACGCCGGCAGAGTCATAACCACGATATTCAAGGCGACGCAAACCATCAATAACTACATCGAGAGCTTGTTGCGGTCCTACATATCCAACGATTCCGCACATGAATTACAGTCTAGCCCGTGGCTAGTTTTAAATAACAGAACCTAGATACTGCAGGTTTCTTTAACAACTTCTGCAAGTTGATCAGCAATTTTTTGTGCCTGATCTTGAGAGGCCGCCTCAACCATCACACGAATCAATGGCTCAGTGCCGCTTGGCCTCAGTAAAACACGTCCAGTGTCACCTAACTGCGATTCTGAATCTTTCACTGCAATGATGAGTTTTTCATTCGAAACTTTAAGTTTGTCCACGCCTTTAACATTTACCAAGACTTGCGGTAGCCGGGTAACAATTGCAGCAAGCTCGCTAAGTGATTTATTCGTTCGCTTCATTTCATTAAGCACATGAAGTGCAGTCAAAATGCCGTCCCCAGTGGTTGCATACTCACTGAGAATTACATGACCGCTTTGTTCACCACCAATGGTGAACCCTTGGTCGCGCATGGCTTCAAGGACATATCTATCGCCAACTGCAGTTGCGACAACATTTATCTCAAGATTCCGCATAGCTATTGAAAAACCTAAGTTGGACATCACGGTAGCAACGACGGTGTTTCCGACTAATTTATTTTGTGCTTTGCGACCTTTTGCCAAAATGGCAAGAATTTGGTCCCCGTCTATAAAAGAGCCATCTTCGGCTACTGCTAGAAATCGATCAGCATCGCCATCGTGAGCAATACCTATGTCTGCCCCGTGTTCTGCAACGGCCGCAAATAAAGACTGCATGTGGGTAGAGCCACAATTTTCATTTATGTTTAGCCCATCAGGTTCGCAATTAATTGTGATTACCTGAGCACCTGCTCGGCGTAATGTCTCGGGACCAACTAGTGAAGCCGAACCATTTGCGCCATCAATTACTACTTTTAGCCCAGTCAATGACTGATCAATACTGGCAAGCAAGTGATCGATGTACTTTTCAATAAGTTCATGATCTTGGCGGATGTTTCCAACATTGGCGCCAGTTGGCAGATCTTTATTGCTATTTAATAAGTCTTCAATTTCATCTTCGACATCATCGGCTAACTTTTGACCGCCACGGGCAAAAAACTTGATTCCGTTATCTGGCATTGCATTGTGGCTGGCCGAAATCATTACACCAAGGTCAGCGTTAGTTTGATCAGTTAGAAAAGCCACGGCAGGTGTTGGCACAACTCCAACATCAATTACATCTACACCAGCACTGGCTAATCCTGCAGAAATAGCCGCTTGTAAAAATTCACCACTTATTCGTGGATCCCTACCCACAATTGCAAAAGGTTTATCTGAATTGTGTTTTGCTAACTCACCACGTTTAGCTAAAACTTGCGCAGCCGCAACACCTAATGAGGTGGCAAGTTGTGCAGTCAGTAAGCCGTTCGCTAATCCGCGAACGCCATCGGTGCCAAAAAGGCGATCCGACATTTGCTTAACGCTTTGAGTACTGTGAAGCCTTGCGTGCTTTCTTCAGACCGTACTTCTTACGTTCAATTACGCGAGCATCACGAGTTAGTAAGCCAGCCTTCTTAAGATCTGGGCGGTTACCTTCAATGTCAATCTCATTCAAGCAACGAGCAACGCCAAGACGTAATGCGCCAGCCTGGCCAGAAATTCCACCACCGTGAATTCGGGCAATCACATCATAAGCACCTTCAAAGTTCAAAACTTTGAATGGTTCATTAACTAATTGTTGGTGAACTTTATTTGGGAAATAATTTTCAAGAGTGCGACCGTTGATTACCCAACGACCTGAACCTGGAACTAGTCGAACACGGGCAACAGCTTCTTTACGACGACCGGTTCCGCCACCATTCTTATTAGGTGCCTTGCGAGGTTCGCGAGGAGCAGCGGCTGGAGTTTCTGAAGTGTATTCAGTTAACTCTTCTTCTACGCCATCAAAATCTTCGTTTAGTTCAGCGTCGTTTACTTGTGTCATGTCGCCTAGTTTCCTTTTCTAAATCTTTCCTTGGCGCTTTTTATTGGCGCTTCGATCCTTACGGTCCTCAGCGCTTACTGAGCGACCTGTGAAATTACAAATGGCTTTGGGTTTTGTGCAGCATGAGGATGTGACTCACCTGCATAAACTTTTAGTTTGCTAATTTGCTGATCGCTTAGCTTGTTATGTGGAAGCATCCCCTTTACCGCTTTTTCAATTGCACGGCGTGGGTTTGTTTCTAGTAATTCGGTGTAATTGGTTGCACGCAAACCACCTGGAAAACCTGAGTGACGATAGTCAATCTTGCTTTCTTTCTTAGTTCCAGTTAAGGCAACTTTTTCGGCATTGATCACAATTACAAAATCGCCGGTATCAACATGAGAGGCAAAGATTGGCTTGTGCTTTCCGCGAAGTAAGTTAGCAACTTGTACCGCAAGGCGACCTAATACAACATCAGTTGCATCAATAACATGCCATTCGCGAGTTATCTCGCCTGACTTAGGTGTAAACGTGCGCACAGTTAGCCTTCTTTATTACTTAGTGGTTTTTAAGTATTTGGTCGCATTTGGCTTATTTTTAAAGCGTTTGCGACTTCCAAAGATACCTTTGATATGGCCTGCCGGTCAAAATCAGTATTTGCCAAAAACCCTTTGATTTCGGACTTTTAGGCCCATCACATAAGAAAAAATCAAGTATTTAGGGCTAATCGCTGGCCGGATCCTGATCCTGGTCATCGAGCCTGGATTTTAAGGTTTGTTTAATCCGACTAGCGAACTGATCTTCAGGTGGATACTCGACCGCAACCAGGGTCAGCGGATGGGCGGGGGCCATAAAAACGCCAAAATCGCGCTCCCCGGATTCTAGATAGTTTGCTAACCATTCTTTGGTCCGTTTACCTTCGCCAATTGAAATTACCGCGCCAACTAATGCCCGCACCATCGAGTAGCAAAACGCATCCGAAGTTATGTCTACTCGAATTAAATTATCTTCGGTTCGAGTCCACTGAAATTTTTGTAAATTTCTAATGGAAGTTCCGTAGTCAG
>JACCDX010770334.1_pt1 | contig 14710 bp, 18 predicted proteins | sample 7449681 | NCBI WGS metagenome assembly JACCDX01 (sample SAMN15323450, study PRJNA562643) | freshwater metagenome | isolation source: river surface water | place: USA:Blue River Watershed | collected 2017-08-18
CGCGGCGCTCCGGTTCTTCTTGGCGTATTGAATCCAATTGGTCATTGACTTTTACAAAGATTTTTTCACATCATCTGGCGGCGGCGGGTCATCGCATTGTTCACATACGCGCGCTCCTTGGGCGTCAGGTTCCTGGCGTTCTTCACCGACAGGTTGATCAGCTGCCGGTAGGTGAGCTTGTCGATCACCGCCTTGAAGCCATTGCTGGGGTCGGGGCGAGGCGTGCTCATCTTGGCGTTGGTGGTGGCCGCGCCTTTCTTGTAGCTCTCCATGCGTTTTTTCAACACGGTGACAATATTCGACTGCTTCATGTACGAGAAAGCTTAGAAAATTTATGCACCGGACGCCTACGGACCTCACAATATTGAAAACGAAGCGCGCCATTTTTCTTCGCGCCATTTTTGATCCAACAAATGGAATAGCCGTGGATTTCTGGATATATCATTTGGTGTGATGAGTCTGGAAGCTCTTGCCGTGGTGGTGAGCCACACCGCGCCTGCCAAGGACAAGAAGACTGGCCGATGGAACCGAGTCAAGTGCGATGAACTTCTCAAGTGTGGCGCACAACTGGGCAGCACCTGCCGCGAGCTGCGTGAAGCCTCAACACGTCACACCACGTATTACACCGTGCACCGGGACCTGGACAGCGCCGTCTTGGCTGGTGCCCTGACACTGGTGAACCAGCGGCTGCTCGAGGGCGCCCACCCGGACGGTCTGTGTGGCAATCTTCTGGCCCTGGTCGCCAAAAGAAATTCGTGGTCGGTTGTCACGCCGGTGTTGGAGGTTCATCGATTGCGCCGCGAGATCTCGGAGGCGTTGGTGACCGCTGGTGCCAACGTCAACGCCCGTGTACAGATCTCCCACAAAGACATAATGCATGACGAGTGGTGGACGCCGCTCATGTATGTGGTTGCATCCCCTCCCTTCGATGAGGCGCTGGCGCGCACCCTGCTGGATGCCGGTGCGGACCCCAACATATCCAGCGGCAACGGTTCGGTGATACATCTGGCAACCTCCATGGCCCATATTCGGCTTCTTCGAGACTACGGCGCCGACTTTACGGTGCGCAACATGAAAGGGCACTCGGTGCTGTACAAGACAGTGTGGCGTCTGCTGAAAACAGACAGTGACGCCGGGGTGGAAGAGGCCAAGGCGATTGTACGGTGCCTGGTTTCTTATGGACTCGACATCAACGACTGCGATGCAACGAACTCCACGCCACTCACATACGGCATCGACAGATACATTTTCAAGTACGTGTATGATTTTGAGCCCCACATGGACCTCACCCGCCTGCGCGCCATCGTCGACTTCCTGGTCACCGACATGAGCGCCAACCCCACCGCAGGGCTGATGCCTCTGGTCGCATCGCCTCGCCGCTTTCGGGATACCGCAAACTCCCTGATGGTCCACCTCGTCTCACGGGGTGCCAACGTCAATGACATCACTTTCGGTCATGTGCTTGTCAAGGCGGTCCAGCATGCCCACTTTGGATGGCGCCCCGGTTCCAACAGAGAGGCAGCTGTCGGTAACATCAGTCTGCAGTTCACTCCCGAGCTGCAAACGGTCGATCTTCTCTTGCACCATCAGGCCAACGTCAACATCTGTGATGCCCGTGGATTCACGGCGCTGCATCACGCGGTCAACCCCAGTCCGGAGGCCCAACGTGTTCCAGGCCTGCTGCCTTTGTTCGAAGCGAGTGCCAAGTCGCTGGCGCTGACACGGGTTCTGCTGGAGCGCGGAGCAGATGTGGCGGCCATGGATGCGGACGGGGAGATACCATTCCACGTGGCATGCCGCGTCAAAAACGTGGCGGCCGTCGCCCTGTTCCTACAGCATGGCGCCGATCCCAACGAGCGTACCGCGGCGGGCCTCACCCCCCTCCACCTGGCCCTCGGCAACGTCGTGACACACACACACACTATGGAGGCGGCAGCTGTGGTGCGGTCGCTGCTCGCGTACGGCGCGCTTCTGTCTGTGCCCGATGCCGTTGGACACACTCCACTGGCCATGTTGTGTCAGAACCAACCGCTGGTACAGAGCCTGTTACTGGAGATGAACGAGCCGTGCGCCCATGCATTGCGGTTGAACGCACAGTCGTTGGTGTAAATCCAATAAGAACAACGCCAAACAGCGCACCTCATTTTTTTTGTACGCACATCGTACCCTATGCCCAAACGGAAACGGTCGTCGTCGCCTTCGCCGGCAACCGCGCGATGGTGAAGAATGCCCGGCGCAATGTGAACGCCCAGCGCGCGCTGAACATCAATATGCTTCGCACGACAAATGATATGAAGGCCGTGAATGCATATCTTCGCGAATGGCGCACCGCAAAAGCCGTCACGAATGCCGATCTCCGACGACGCTTTGACGTCTTGCGTTGGAGTTCGCGAGAGGAGGCCAAGACGAAAGCACCCGTCATCGCCCGGCTCCTTCGTGCCGGCGCTGGGACCCAAAACCCGACGGTCTCGCCGCAATCACTCGAGCACCTTGTGATGATGTACATTCAGTTCGGCGACCGGGAACTCCTGGACCTCGTCAAAGCGCTCCTGAGTCGCGGCGTTCGCCCAGCAGATTTCCTTACAGGAAACTACCACTTTGCGCAAACGACAGCAAAAGCAGGAAACGACGTCTGGTTGAACTGGATGAAGGTGTTGCGCGTGTTGGCGGCCGCGTCGAAGACCTCAAACGATGCTGACAGGTTCAAAGCACTTGTCACGCTCCACCTGTACATTTTCTGGGACACGGGGGGCACGCCAAAGCCCAGTCGCGTGCGGGCGCTTGTGAGCCTGGGGGGGTCTCTGACGCACCAAATGATGGCCTATACGCCGTTGTGGTTGTACGTTGAAAATATCATCAGTAAAACGAGGTATTCGCCGCAGCGCAACAAGTCCAATGGCGGGTTTGACCCGGTCATGCTGCGTATGTTCAAGGCCGCTGGGGCGCGCATCAAACGTCAGGGATTGACAGATGCATCCGAGGCCCAAAGGCGGGCGCTGGACGCCTACGATCTCTTGAGGTAATCAAAGCGCGCCATTTTTCTTCGCGCTCTTTTGTAACGAATGGAGTGCAACCCAAACTCTTTTTACAGATTTTGGGTTACCCTACGACTCTTTGTCCGAGAAACTGCACCATGAGCGACTCCGGTTGTTGTTCCGACCAACTCAAGAAGCGCAGAAAATTTAACACCCCGCTGCTTCTTGATTCGGCGTATAAAAACTACTCTGGGACGCGGTTTCCATGGGCTTCGAGCGCCATCAACTGCGACGTGGTGCGTGATCGCCTGAAGCAGACAGCTGACTTGTTCACGTACAATGTGTCCATCTCCCGACGCTGGATGTCCTTTTTGGAAGATGATGATTACAGACAATGGCACGATCTGAAGCCGACGCGGTGCTACCTGGTGGCGGCTGTCCACGATGACTGGATTGAGGCCAATGTGCTGCGCTTCGTCGAGACTGTCCCAGTGTCTGACGAGCGTTCCAAGGCGGTGGACGCGTATATTGCGTATCGGTTGCCAATGATGAAGTCGGACCTGGAGATTATGGAGGATGAAACGGACGAAGACGAGTATGATTATGATGATGGTCATCTTGGTCACGCTCGAGCGGCTGTCAACCAGTTTGAAAAGCATTTTGAGAACGCCGCGAAACGACTTTACGTGTTTGAGGACCTCAACAAGCCCGGCCAGCGGTACGCCATCGATCTCTTCGCCTTTGACACGCCGCATGGTCTCAAGTTCCACATCCTCGATATCATATCGCACGGCTGGAAGAGGGGCTTTGACGTGTCCAATGTCGACTTTTGGTGCGCTCAAATCCGCATGAATGCCATCCGCCGCGCGTGGGGACTGGCCGTCATCCGCAACACGATGGCGTTCCGTATTCAGCGGGCATGGCGAAAGGCATGGGAAGACCCAAAGTACGCACTGTGTCGAAAACGTCTCATGAATGAATGTGACGAGTTGAAAAAAGCACACATGTAATCAAAAAACTTTGGCAAAGGTGTCGGGGGCGGGGTGCTGGCCTCGCCGGAGCAGCGGCGGCACGCGACGGGGGTCCAGGGCGTAGGGGTCACGGACACACACGTCCCCGTGCTTGGACACCGCAAAGTCCTTGTACTTGAGCTCGCTGGTGGCCCATTCGGTGACGTCGGCGCCGCTCTCGTCGCTCGGCAGCACCACCGAGAATCCTTGGGCACACAGCGCGCGGCCAATGTGCAGAACGACCGCGGGCAGCTCGTGCAGCTGGTACGACAGGCCGCGGCACACAATGTCGGGCCGGTGCTCCTTCAGGATGCGGGCGGCAATGTCGTCGAGGGCCACCAACACCACTTGCCGGCGGTCCAACAGGGCCAGGCGTCGGTTGACGTCGGCTGCCGTGCCCCCGTGCGCCGCGAGAACCACCACCATGTCCCCGGCCGTCCGACCCTCCAGTACGTCCACATCCGGAAACCCATCGCGCTGCAGCAGAGACCGCTCCCAGAACGTGTAAAACCCGGTGCCGCCCACCCCAAAGTCCCCAAAACACATGGCGTGGTTGGTGGTGGGCACGCAGGCGGCGTCGTCAATCAAGCGCAACGCCTCCAGGTGCTGTGCGATGCCCTCGGTTTCTTTGCCCAAAAGCAGCAGAATTTCCGACAGCAGAATGGCGGCCCGGGGGTCCGTGGGGTCCTGGTCCCTCGCGGTGCGCGCCAAACGCTCGGATCGCTCGGCGTCTCCCGCGTAAAACGCGCAATTAGCCAGGCCCAAGTACGATGGAGCGTACTCGGGAAAGGCCTCGATGACCGCCGCGTATTGGCGTTGGGCGTCCTCGAATTTCTTGGAACATTCGAGGGCCAGTGCATAATTGTGGCGCACGCCGGGGTGGTCCCCGTGCTCGTCCAGCAGCTGCACAAACCCGTCGGCCGCTGTCGCGTACCGCCCGTCCACCAACGCCTGACACGCCGCCGCAAACACCTCTTGATCTGCCATGCTGTTTCTCTCTCGACATATTTACACAGGCATTCGTACGCATGTCACATCAGGTCCAAATAGGGTCATTGCAAAAGAGGCCAAACAGGCGGCTCGATGTGTCGCTGGTGAGACTGGCTGTCGGGCTGGCACAGGGGCTTCCGCGGTGGCTCTCGCGGTAGCTCTCGCGGTAGCTCTCGCGGTAGCTCTCGCGGTAGCTCTCGCGGTAGCTCTCGCGGTAGCTCTCGCGGTAGCTCTCGCGGTAGCTCTCGCACGGCGCTGGGGGGGCAGCCGTGGCCATGGCGTGGACCACCGCCTGCACCTCAGCGCGAACCAGGGCCTGGGCGCTGTCACGGGCGGCCGCGTAGCTCCCGGTGCGGTGCAGACCACTCAGCGCGGCCTCCACGGCCCGCATGGCCAGGGTGGCGATCGGGGCGGTGACATGGTCCACCTCGGGCATGGGCACCACGACTGGTTGCGCAGGCACCACCACGGGCTGGATGACGGGCTGGGGCTGGGACTGGGGCGCGGCGAGACGCAGCAACGCCTCCACGGCCTCCAGCACCTGGGATCGCTCGGTGACAGGGAATTGGGCGCACAGCCGGCCGTGGAACGTGAAGCAGGCCGCGGCGTGGGTGGGTGGCGAGGCAGCGATGCGGTCGGCGGCGTGGCCCGTGGCGCGGAGGACGGCGCGTTCCAGGTGGTAGGGGGAGGCCCATCGCAGCACGGTCTGTGTGGCGAGCACATGGCAGATGCGCTCGGCGGGCAGCGTGGGCATCGCGAGCACCATGCCGGCCGCGGCACACCAGGCCTGTTTCTTGTGCAGCGTGGACGCCACGGGGTGTGTGTGATGCATATGGGCGGATGGTGCCATCGGGGCAGGCAGCGGGCGCTGGTAGAGTGGCACGGCGTTCAACATGCTTCAATATACTTTTGGAATGCCACGGAAAGGTGGAGACAACGTTTTACATGCCTGGAGCGAGACTTTCTTCCGCCAGGGCGTTCCCATAGTGGGCGCAGTACACACAGCCCCGCACCAGTCTGCGGACCGGCAGGTGGGTGTGGCACAGTCCGGGCGCCACCACCTTGGCCAGCTCGGGCCAGCAGCGGGCGGTCTTGGCGCGATCCTCGGTGGCCGTCGTCGCGCTCATGGGCACCAGGGCCTCGGCGGCATGGCGCTGCAGAAACCGCACCAGGAAGGCAAAGGCGTCCGCCACCGCCGGCACCGATGGCCCGCTGATCTGCACGCTGCCACTCGCAAACAGCTGGCAGGTCACCGTGCCCCGCGCCCCCCACGGCCGCACCAGTGTGACCGGCGCAAAGTTCTCGCGCTTCTCGGCCCGGCGGCGATCCTCCAGCGGGGCGAGGGCCTCGTTGAGGAGGTCCACGAACCGGGCGCCGCTCGCGAGCACCCCGATGCGGACGTTGACCCCCAGGCCGGCGTTGACGTTGACCAGGTGGGTGTCGAAGTCGGTGATCGTGACAGAGGCGCCCGTGCTGGCCAGCAGGTCCACGACGGCGTCCATGAGCGCGGCAAACTGGATGTGGGACGTGCACCCCGCCACCTGGACCTTACCGCTCGCAAACAGCTGGGTGGTGGCGCACGGGCTCAGGCTGTCCCGGAACATCACGGATTTCATGGCCCCGGGAACCAGCGGGGCGTTGCTGGCCATGCGAAAGATGCCGCCGCGCCCCTCGGCCACCGCGCGCGCGACCTCGCCCAGCCCCGGCACCCCAGAGCCCAGCGTGCCCACAAAGGTGATCATGGTGATCGACAGGCGGCGCGGGGACAGGGCGGGACAGGCGTCGATCGCGTCCTGCATGGTCTCGAACGCGTCCAGGCAGTCCTTTCCGTAGGTCTCCAGCTTGGTGCGGGCCTGCGCGTTCAAATCATGGGAAAAATGTGTCAGCCGATGCCATGACGACTCCCGCGCCCCAGAACCCAGGCAGCGGTGCCCCAGAGACCGCCGCAAAGAAGGCCAAGTCCCCCAAGCCCAAACACACGTATATGCTCCACGACCCCGTCTCCCTGGCGCCCATCGCCAAGATGTCCAGCGTCGATCCCCGATACTGCGCGCTCAAGGTGGCCTCCCGGATGGCCAAGCTGCCCGAGAGTTGCAAGGGCGAGGCCGAGGGCACCGTCAAGATCTGGCTGCGCAAGACCAACACCAAGGTCCTCCGCGAATACACCGGAACCACGATCACGCTCGAGACCCCCCAGAAAATCGTCCGCGCGGGCCGGGAAATCGTCTACACCAAGCGTCCTTCCGTTAAATTTGTAAAGACGTGGGTGTGGGGCCAGGAGGTGCCCGCCGAGGAGGCCGCGGAGGCAGCGGCGGAGGAACAGGCCGCCGAGTGAAAAAAAAATCTGGACGCACCCCAATATGGCCGACCAGGAGAACGACACCGGATTCCTCGCGGGCGCGACCGATGAGGAAAACACCATCCTGGGCATGAGCCCGCTCTACATCGGCCTCATCTGCCTCGCCCTGCTGGCCATGTGTTTCTGCTTCATGAGCATGATGGGCACGATGACCATGCGCGGCGGCATGGGTGGCATGTACGGTGGCATGGGCGGCTACGGCGGCTACGGTGGCTACGGCGGGTACTATTAGACAACGGTATGCAGGCGTGATGTGATCATCACACATGCATGACGATTATTTTGTGGCTTCCAGGAAATGGACGACTGGACGCGCATTCTCCTGATCCTCGGGGCCGTGGTGGCGATTCTGGGCGCGCTGGCCTACTGGGTCGCGTAATTTTTTTGTGTGTCCCTTCCTAGGAGCACCATGAGCACGTGCGAGCAGGCCGGCTTCAACGCCCTGTACTGCGACAACCGCAGCGTGCCGTCGTCGTTCAACGTTGGCGCCGCGGTCACGGCAGCCACTTACAAGGCCTGCCAGGACATCTGCACCAAGGACGCCAAGTGCAAGGCGTACACGTACAACCCGTCCACCAAAAACTGCACCAAGAAGTCCACACGGCAGTTCATCTACCAGGCGGGCCTCCAGAGCGGTCCCGTGTCCATCGTCAAGTACTGGGGGCTGCCGCCGTGCACGGCCGACGCCCAGCTCAAGGGCCTGTACAAGTGCAACGCCGGGATTTCCTCGAACGCCAACAAGGACGCCGCCGTCTACAAGAGCACCTGGCAGGCGTGTCAAGTCATGTGCAACGGCGACGCCAAGTGCAAGGGCTGGACATGGAACCCCCAGGGCATGTGCCAGAAGAAGACGGACGCCACCTACTTTTACAACCTCAATTATCTGTCGGGCTCGCGATCCGCTGCTGGTACCAAGAGCCCGGCAGCCGATGCGTCCACGGGCACCGGGGTGACCTCCGACACCACGCAGGCACCCACAGGCACCCCGGCCCCCACCCCCGCGCCCACCGACCCCCCGGCGACCGACTGGTGGCGCCAGGAGAGTCCCCTGGGCGTTGAGTGGTGGGTCGTGATCGCCGTGGGCCTGCTGCTCCTGCTCCTCGTGGGCGCGGCGGGCATGATGATGATGATGTCGATGTCTGGGTGACTTTTTTTTGCCTGCGTACTTGCAATGGACACCCTCCCGATGTTCCTGCTGCTCACCGCATTTGGATGCTGTGTGCTCGCGGTCGTACAACCCTTCCTGTGCAACTCGGCCGGCGGGCTCCAGGACGACTGTCACCGCCTGGCCAAGGTGTCGGTGCCTCTCGCCATCCTCAGCGCCCTCGCCGGGCTCATGTTTGCGTATCTCTCCGGCGGTCTCCGGCGCTGACGCGGGCCTCCGGCGCTGACGCGGGCCTCCGGCGGTTCGGCGCGTTCCCACCCAACCAAAAAAAAAAGGTGCACCTAAGCACATCGTTTCGCCACCGATCCTCCCATGATTGACCGATTTTTCAACGTGTCCTCGGGCCCCGTGGCTGTCGCCGTCCCCTGCGATGACTTGGTCCCCTGCGATGACTTGGTCCCCTGTGATGACTTGGTCCCCGGTACGGTGTCATCCCCTGTCGCCGCCGCTGGCCTCGCCCCCACGAAGACCGCCAGGAAGTCCAACAAGGCCTCAGGCAAGGCCCCAGGCAAGGCCCCAGGCAAAGCACCAGGCAAGGCCTCAGGCAAGGCCCCAGGCAAGGCCCCAGGCAAGGCCCCCGGCAAGGCCACGGGTAAGAACAGCAAGCAACGCACCAAGACGCCAGAGCCCATGGAATGCGGGACAGGCACCTCGTATGCAGTCTTCACGCCCCTGCGACGCGATGTCAACGAGCCACAGCCCGTCGACGACCCCTTTGGCGAATCCTTTGCGGCGGCTGCGGAGGAGGACTTTTGGCAGTACGATGTCGAAGAAGAACAGGCTTCCGTCGAGGAGCGGGAGCAACTTCAAGACGACGATGCCGAGTCCTGGGCGTACGACAGCGTGGACACCTCCTGTCTGAGCGACGACGGCGATGACGAGGCAATATCCTGCTCTCCGACCCGAACTGCCGACGACCCCTTCCACACCTTTCTGTCCAGGCGCCGCAAGGTCCCCAAAGAGCCCAAGTCCTTGTACACCGGGCCCCAACTGGTCCTGGAGGACGACGATGATGACTGATGCGTTCATCCGCGCCCATTTTTCTGTGGTCGCGTGGTATGGGCACACACCAGCACGCCGACGACGCGTGGACCGCCGACGAAGACCCCCGCGTGGAGGGCATGTACGAAGACGAGGGGCTTCCTGAGGAGGACGAAGGACTTGAGGGCGATGGGCTCGAGGACGAGGGGGTGGAGGACCAGGGGCTTCCTGAGGACGATGGTGGATCGGAAGGTGAAGACTCGGACGAGTATTATGAGGAAGATCCCTTCGCGCAGGTCCTCATGACCGCGGATGGCGAAAATATCCCCGATGTCCTCAAGGGCATTCAAATGTCCATTGAGGGCCTCACGGACGTGCTGGAAAAACAGTCTCGCGTCCTCTATAAACTCCTGCACAAGCTGGCGTCCTCCTAACGTGCATTCGGGCGCGAAAAGTCACTTTTTGGTCTTCTTTTTTTTTGGCGCGTTGTTTGCACTGTTGTTGTTATTTAATGAATATGGCATATCGTTCACCCAGAATCCATCCCACGAATTGGCGTTTATATTGTTGACAGTGCTGGCCCGTCGATGCACGCACTGCCAATGGTTTGAGGCGGCATTGTATGTGCAGGCCCTCGAGTTCACAGTGAGTTTGGGGGCGTTGGGCTTTGCCGCGTTTGCAGGGGGACTCTTGTTTTTGGAGGATGCTTTCTTGGTGCGTTTGCGCCGAGGTGCCGACGACGATGCCACATTGCCCATGTATTGCTTGGCGCAGATATATTTTTGAGGACCCGCGTCAGTCTGGCGTGGGCGTTGCCGGGGGCGTCGCACGGCTGTTCTGGGTTCGCAGCGTTGGCACATGTGACGCCGGTGGGGGCGGTGGGGTGACGTCTGGACAGTGGTGGTGACGGTCTGGTAGGTGGGCGGGGGGTGCCCGACGGGGCGGCGGCGTGTGGTGCACGCAGTGGTCACGGGGGGGCCTTGACGATGTGTATGATCTGTACGAATGCATTGACGCGGCGGCGGCGGCGGGTAGCGGGTGGGTGCGGGCGGCAGGCGTCTGCTGGCAGGGTGGGCTCTCAGGCCGCGCGGCAGTGGCGTGCATGGCTACGGGCGCTGCCGGGGGGCCCTGCGGGTGTTTCTAGGGGTCCAGAGGCTTTCTGTGGGAAATGTGCCGAGGGGTGAAGCCTCCCACGCCTGTCCCCTGCCGTGCCCAGTCTCTTCGTATGTTCCGTCATTTTGGCGCGCCTGTTACAGCTCTTCCAAAACGTTCGCTGGCGCCCCCTCCGGCCCATGTGAATTTGCAGGTAGGTCGGGAAAAGGGGTGGGGAGGTTTGCGAACCACCGCGCGGGGCCGCGGGCGGGCTCTGGGCGCGTGATTGCCTCGCCCTAGCTTTCTCGCCCGCCGGGACACCTCGCGGCGGCCCCGGCGCAGCTCGGATGCGCTGGATCCTGACACATACAACCCAAACGCGCGCCGCCGGGGTCTGTGGGGGCTGGTACACGGCCGTTGTCGGTGATTGCAATGTCTCTCACGCCCTTGTGCTTTCGCAGGCTGTGCCGATCGGGCCGAGACCTCGAGGGATTTGTCTGCATCCTCATGGCCCCTTGGTATATGGTACGTTGTGTCTTTCCGCGCTGGCTTGCACTCGTTTTTTGATTTGGGCTCACATCCCCCCATGGTACAGGAGCTAATGCAGGTGCCGCCCTATCCCGTGACCATGTTTGAGCCTGGAAAGGTGCGTCTGACTGTTTTGTGGGCCCGCCGCCGGTGTATACTGTGGCTCACCCCATTTTCGCCATCGCAGGGGAATGATGGTCAGGCGGGCTGGGCTCGCGCGCCCTCGACGGAGGAGGTTGACAGAGCTCTCCTTGCCCTGCCTGTCGGTCAAAACACTGCCCGGGTGGGGACGTGTGCTCGTGTCGATCTGATGGACTACTTGAAGGATCCCATTTCCATGGACCTGCTGGACCAGTGCCCTGACGTGCTGGACCAGTGGAGCGACGGACTGCTCCCTCACGCGAACCCTGGCGCTGTCTCTGGCGCTGTCTCTGGCGCTGTCGCCGGGGCTGGCGCAGTCTCTGGCGCAGTCTCTGGCGCTGTCCATGGTGCCGGTGCTGTCGCCGGCGCTGGCGCTGTCTATGGTGCTGGTGCTGCCGCTGGTGCCAGTGCTGTTGCCCTGACCCCCGCCCCTGACACGACGCCTGCCCTGGCCGCGGACAAGGTCGCCCCTTCGACTCAGGTGACCCTGCGCAGTTTCCCTTTCCTCCCTACAGACCAGGCCACCGGGGTTGAGGAGGAGGTCTATGCCGCCGTGACCGCGTTCAACAAGGGGCTCGTGGATATGATGTGTATGTGCCACAGTATGCTGGAGAAGGCCAAGGGGTACGAGTCAGCGGCGTCCAGGGCCAGTGTGGTCAAGTGTGTGCGAACAATCCTTGATTATCTGGAAGAAACACTGATCGAGAAGGCGAGGCAGGAAGGGGATCTGCACGTATGCACCAGGAGGGTGCCGGCTCTTGACCGACTGTGGGCCCTGTGTGCTGAGGTGCAAGCCATTGAATGATTAAGCCGGTCGAAGAAGCCGGTCAAAGAAGCCGGTCAAAGAAGCCGGTCAAAGAAGCCGGTCAAATAAGCCGGTCAACACAGGCTGGCCCCATTTTTTTTTCTACGGATGTCATACCTCGTTTTCATGACGAATCCTCCCCACCACCGCCGACGCACCTCTCGCCGCACGACGTCTCCTCGCCGACGCACCACCCGTCGTTCGTCCCCCGTACGCCGCCGTTCCCTCTGGGATTCTTTTGTGAAAACTGTCTTTGGCCCCACACGCCGCCGTTCGACCAGGCGGTAACGTTTCGTTGTCTTTTGAAAATCCTGCTCACTGTGTTTCTCAACACATTTGATGAATCGTTTCCTTGATCCTTTTCCTTGAACAATTTGATACTCTTCCTTTCTTTCTTTCATGAGCTGTACCTTCAAATCTTGATCAAAGTACTCTTGGCGTACGTTGTCAAGGCTGCATAAATGAACTCTTTTTTCTTGTCTTTCACGAGCTGTAAATAATAACGCCTGCTGGACGCCTGGTACACACGAGTGTCTTAACGAGACTGCCTGGCGAGACTGTGCAAAGTGTTTACCGAGCGTGTGAACACTTTGAACGCTGAACGCCAGATGAATACCACTGTTGAGAGCCTGGTACAAAGCGGGGTTTACGAGAGTTGACTGTGCAAAGTGTTCACTGTGCGTGTGAACACTTTGAACGCTGAACACCAGAAGAATACCACTGTTGAGCTGGCGTTGAGAGCCTGGTAAAAAGCGGGGTTTTCGAGAGTTGACTGTGCAACGTGTTCACTGAGCATGTGAACACTTTGAACGCTGAACGCCAGATGAATACCACTGTTGAGGTTGAGAGCCTGGTACAAAGCGGGGTTTACGAGAGTTGACTGTGCAACGTGTTTACCGAGCGTGTGAACACTTTGAACGCTGAACGCCAGATGAATACCACTGTTGAGAGCCTGGTAAAAAGCGGGGTTTTCGAGAGTTGACTGTGTAACGTGTTCACTGTGCGTGTGAACACTTTGAACGCTGAACGCCAGAAGAATACCACTGTTGAGCTGGCGTTGAGAGCCTGGTATGCTGTGTGACCCTGGATTGAAAACCCGCGCTTTTAGAGCTTTTAAAGAACCCGCGTGCACACGCACACTGTATTTCAAAAAAAATGTCCAACATTCCGGACGAGTGTGCACCAGCTGTGCCCGTTCCCGCGGTGACTGCTCCGCACAGGCCGCGCGCGGACGATGGCTTCCTGTGGGTGGGCGCTGACGACGAGGCCAGCCCGCCCCCTGATGTGGACGCACTCAACCGCGAGTGGCAGGCTCTTCTGGCTGCCGAAGGGGAACGCCTGGACCGCCCGCTGACGGCTGGGGAAGAGGCGCGGCTCGTGTGCCCTGCGCGCGATGAACTCAAGGCCCTGCACGCCTCCCGCGTCGCGAAAAATGCCGCGCTCGCTCGCTCTCGGGCCATCATGGCGCTGCCCGGGGACGGGGACGTGGACGACGCGCTAGTGGACGCCCTGGTCCAGAACGTCCCCGACTTTGGGATGATGGATATTGGGGTGCACCGCATGGAGAAACTGGACGGGGTGGTGCGCGATGTGGAGGACCGTGGCACCGCGGCTCGAGTGGGACTGGAGCTGGCGCGCGCGGTGATTGTCTTGGATCGCGCAGGCGTCTCCGACGATGCAATTCGAACCCTGGCGGCATACAGCGGTCTCCTGGCTCTGGTAGCCTCCTGTCCAGACACCATCCAGACCATCCTGGCCTGTGAGGACGTCGCATCCTGGGTTCGAGCCGAGGGGTATGACGAGTTTTTGGAGCCTGTGCCGGAGGATTTTGTGCTGCCCTCGGTGGAGGAAATCCGCGAGGCCCTGGCGGGTGATGCGCCGCCTGGTGAGACCGGCTCTGACGAGACCGACTCTGACGAGGAGAATATGGCCGAGCTGCCCGAAGATGTGGCGCGCATGGCCTGGGAGGACGCCCCACACGTGCCTGCGCGGGATGCTCGTCACGTTTTGGAGGAGGACGAGGAGGCGTCTGGGGACGAGGAGTCTGAGGACGAGGCGTCTGAGCCCAAGAAGCCTGAGGCCAAGAAGCGCAAGAAACGGGATGACTGGGATCCCGAACACATTGACTCCATAGTGCGCATTTACACGAAACGGTTTGGAGCGCGCTGGTTTGACCGCATTGGCAACAAGGCGGAGCATACCGGGCACGCCGTGCAGCAGAGGCAGGTCGTGGAAGAACATAAAGCGTTGGGTGTCAGCCGCACCACTGCTTCTGTGCGTTCCAGGGTTGTTCGCTTGGCGCACGAGTATGCAGAGAAATATAAACATGCTGATCCTACGGTCGTAGCAACTGATTGATTTTATTGTGCCCTGATTGATTTTTTAATGTACCAGTCGTCTCAGCCAGTCGTCTCAGCCAGTCTTCTCAGCCAGTCGTCTCAGCCAGTCGTCTCAGCCACTCTGTCAGCCAACCTCGAAAGACAGCCTCGCAGCCATTCAGCTTTGACGCCGGCTTTCAAAACCAGCTTTGACGCCAGTTTTGAAAACCAGCTTTAAAAACCAGCTTTGAAAACCAGCTTTGAAAACCAGCTTTGAAAACCAGCTTTGAAAACCAGCTTTGAAAACCAGCTTTGAAAACCAGCTTTGAAAACCAGCTTTGAAAAC
>JACCDX011217481.1_pt1 | contig 14710 bp, 7 predicted proteins | sample 7449681 | NCBI WGS metagenome assembly JACCDX01 (sample SAMN15323450, study PRJNA562643) | freshwater metagenome | isolation source: river surface water | place: USA:Blue River Watershed | collected 2017-08-18
ATTCAGACTTTTATTGGAACAAAGCCTGCAATGAATGGGCACTGAGTTTCTGGGATCAGTTCGATATCATGTGCGAAAGCAAGGGAAAGAACCTTGCCAGTTTCGCACTATACGAACACTCTAAGACAATTACTTCTTAGTTTTTCTAGGGGCTTTAGCACCGCCAGCCTTTGGGGCACGTGGTTTACGTGGCTTCTTGGCTGGTTCTTTTTTGGCTTCTGCTTTTGGTGCTTCCGCAACAGGTGCTGGTGTTTCTGCCACTGGAGCAGGTCTTTGAGCAATAGCGATATCTGCTAGATCAACTACAGGTGCTTCAACTTTATATGGAGCCTCTGTTGTTTCTGCCTTGGGTGCAGTGCCAAATAGTTTCTTAATAAATCCGAACATGTTAGTGTCCTCCTTGAAAAAATATTTAGTTATATCTTGCCTACAGGAGTTAGACTACTGGCAGGCATGTCCCATATCTGTTTCTTCTCGATACCTTTGTGCTGTGCAAAACGTTTAGCATCACAATTACCGCAAACATGGAAGTAACGATTGTTTAATCGTTTAGGATCCATACTGCCTTTAGGTCTAGTAAAAATTTCACTACAGTTATCGCAACGTAGTACAACCACAGAGCACTCTCTAACATAAGAATGCTCTGCACCTAGTTTGCTTTTTCTTGTGTGTTCGGTTTTTACCTTGTCTATGCGTATGAACATTTTGTATTTACATTAAGATTATAAAAATCTACGCTAAATATTTGGACAAAGTCTTTTGGAGCATATCAATGTCAAGAAAAATCATAGACATCGGCGTCGAGGGTAATGACGGAACCGGTGATAGTATTCGTGAATCGTTTAGAAAAACCAACGAAAACTTCCAAGAATTATATGCTGTATTCGGTCTAGGCGGACAGATTGCATTTACAGATCTAGCAGATACTCCTGGATCATTAGTAGGCGAAGGTAAAAAGATACCAGTTGTTAACGACGGCGGTAGTGCTTTAGTTTTCAAAGAACTTGTTTCAGGTACAGGTGTTCAAATTACACAGCCAAGTACAGGTGGTAACGCTGGTAATATTGTTATCAGTGCTTTAAGTTCACGAGTCGAAGACGATCCTTTACCAAAATTACAGTTCGGACTAAATGCCGCTGGACAAATGGTAGGTAATTTGTATGCTCCTACTAATGACAGTGAATTTGCTCTAGCAGTTGGACAATTTAATGCCGCACATTTTCCACCAGAAGACTTCCCAGAAGGCGGTGTAAGCGGAGACACCTTTGCAGTTAACAAAGGCTATGTTGATAATAAGTTTGTAAACATAACTGGCGATACAATGCAGGGATTCTTAAACGTACCTGCTGGCGCCAGTGGCGCACAGGCTCCAAGAGCCAGCGATGTAATTACTCGTGCTGGTAGTGCGGCAAACCGCACCATGCTTGACAAGTTGTATCTAAGTGACCACCCAGGCGAACTATCTGGACGTGGTACACCTAACGGTATCGATGACTTGCAGGCTGCAACAAAATACTATGTTGATGCTAGTACCTATGCAAGTAACATTAACTTGTATGTTAGCACAACAGGCAGCGACGATCAAACAAATACTCCACTAGGTAAAGAAGGGCGTTCATGGGCGTATGCTTTCCGCACAATTAATCGTGCGGCACAAAAAGCAGAAGAACTAATGGATTCTGCACCATTAGAAACTGGTCCATATCGTCAATTGATTGCATTTGGTCAAGGTAAAGGATTCTCAGAAGTTAGTCGAGTACCTACAAGCGGTGCCGCTGGTAGCACACGTATCTACTTTACTAACAACGATGGTAGTCGTGTTGATCAAGGTCTACTGCCTAAGCCAGATATTCTTCCAGGTAAACTAGTCGTCGGTCGTACTAGTGGTGCTAAAGGTATTATCTATTTGTACTACGGTAATGATCCTAGCAGTCCTATCGGCGAAGATTACATTGACCTACAAGATGTAGAAGGTACGTTTGTTGTTGGTGAAAATTTAGAATACGATCAACCAGTTAGAGCGTTAAACTTAACTATCTATGTTGAGTCTGGTACATACGAAGAAGACTTTCCAATCCGTTTGTCACAGAACGTTTCATTAGTCGGTGACGAATTACGTCGTGTAATTATTCGTCCAGCAGATCGTCCAAGTCGCAGTCCATGGGCGGATATTTGGTTCCGTAGAGATTTAACCTTCGACGGCATGCAAATTACTACTACTGAGTACGGTTATCATTATCTAACAGACCCAAGTGACCGTGCCAGCGAACCAAAGAACAACAGAGACATTGACGTATTCTTGTGCGGTGACGCAACAATCTTACGTCAGATTAGTTGTCAAGGCCACGGTGGATTCTTGATGGTGCTAGATCCAGAAGGACAAGTTCTAAGTAAATCTCCGTATTTCCAACAAGGTTCAAGTTTCTCTGGTTCATTAAACAAGCAACGTTTTGCCGGCGGTCAATATGTTGACGGCTTTGCGGCTAACTTACCATTTGATGTTATCAGCAAACCTAGTGATACTGAATTACTAGTTACTGGTAGTGAACGTGCTCCGGAAACTCCATGTTCGTTTGTAGTAGAAGGTCGTACATTTAAAGTTGATACATTTACAGACGACGGTTCAGGATATCCTGGTGCTAGACAACTCATTCGCAAAAACAAAGAGTTTATCAAAGCAGAAGTTATTGGATATATTGATACTGTTCTAAGTCCTAACTTTATTTTTGATAGAACAAAGTGTGCTCGAGACGTAGCCTACATTGTTGATGCTCTAAGCGATGATCTGTTGTTTGGCACAAACTATAAGAGTGTCTATGCAGGTCGTGCTTACTACGGCAAGATGCCCTACGATAATTTAGATATTTCTGACGAAACTAGTCTAGCATACCAGAAGGATGCGACACTACAAGCATTGAATTATCTAAAAGGACGAGTACAAGAGATATTAGCCATCAATACAACTGCACAAACTAGAGCAGTTGATAACCTAAACGAAATTATAGATATTATCGACAACGGTTTGACATCAGCAAATGCTTATGTTATTCCTAACTTGTCTACAACATCGACAAATGCTAACACAGCAAAAACAATATTGCTGGCTAACTTTGATTTCTTAAAGGCGGAATATATTTCGCACATTGCAACTACATTCCCAACGTTTGTATTTGACGAGCCACAATATCAAGCAGAACTAGAAGAAAACTTCTATGCGGCAATCTATGACTTTATCTATGGTGGTAACAGTGCGTCTGTTTCTGCAGGTTTTAGATACTTTAATCCAAACGATGATACTTCGTTAATTGCTGGCCAAACAGGACAAATTGTTTCAGGTATTAACCACGTTCTTGATTTGCTACAAAGAGTTATAACTAGTACACCAATTTTAGTTGCTGATCTTGCACAAACTGATGTTGACCAAGTATTAGGCGGTGCGGCAACAGCAACAGAATCAGATGCTATTAAGAGTAAACTAAACATTATCAAAGGAATGGTTCTCAGTGGTGTAAGTGCCGCTCCAACTATTGTTCCTGTTACAACAACATCCGTTTCTTCTGCATTAATTGAATCTAGAACAAGACTACAGTCATTTAAGTCAACACTACAGAGTGATGTATTAATCTTCTTGAACTTGAGATTTAACTATAACAAAGAAACTTGTAAGAGAGATACTGGATATATCGTAGATGCCATTGCACATGATGTATTCTATGGCGGTAACTTAAAAACTGTTCAAGCAGGACTTGCTTATTTTAACGGAACTGCTAGTGCTAGAGCGGTCATCGAAACACAGTTGGAAACAACTATTAGTGCTATCGAATACATTAGAGATTTAATTATCGATGTCATCGATAATCAACCTGTAGCAACTCGTTATCAAACATCTATACCACAAGTGATTGACTCATTGATAACAGACGGCGCTGATGCCAATGGTACTGTAACTGCATTGTTTAGTGAACTAATTGAAATACTAGACAACCCTCCAGACAATGCTGATGCAAGAGCATTGCTGGTTGCTAACAAAGAGTTCATTAAAGCAGAAGTTGTTAACTTTATCAACTACACTTACAAGACAACAGTTACATCTACATCAGCAAGCACTGACGTGATTACTTGTAATAGTACTGCTAACCTACGAGTAGGTATGCCAATCGAATTTGGTCTAAGTAGCAGTCTCGGAACTCTGCAAGGAACAAAGAACATCAGCGGTAACGCTGTTGGTAGTGCTGGAACATATACATCTGTGCCAGTGGTAACAGCCAGTGGTATTGGTACTGGTGCAGTTGTAACAGTTAATAAAACAGGTACAGCAACTACCTACACTACAGCCAATACTGGTATCACTATAACAACTAACGGTTCTGGTTATAAAGTAAATGATTCATTAAAAATTCTCGGTAGTTACTTAGGTGGCACAGACGGTGTTAATGATTTATTATTCCGTGCCGCCCCGAGTGCAGAAGTATTACTTGGTGGATTGTCTAGTGGTAAAAAATATTATATTAAAGAAATCCTAAGTCCAAATACATTTACTATCTCATTATTACCAAACGGTGAATTAGTACAATTAACCGACGGAGTGGGAAGTATTCCTGCACAGTTAAGTTATGACTTTACTAAGTGTGCCCGTGACGTTGGCTTTATTGTTGCTAACACCAGCGCCGACTTGTTATACGGTGGCACATACAATACAATTAGAGCCGCACAGAGTTATAAGACTGCTCGTGCTAAACTAGTCACTGGCGAGCAACTTGTTGAAACTCTTGCCGCACTAGAAATTGCTAAGAGTGTTGCCCTTGATGTTCTAAATCAAGACACACCTGCAACAAGTTATCAAACATTAAATGCTGTTGTAGATCAAGTTACACAAGTAACCGATGGCGACTTAGATGGATCTGGAGCAGTTACAAGATTTGGTTTACTAATGGATCTTGTTAACGCTGTTATTCAAAATCCAAATTATAACCCAACACTAACTGTACCTGGTGCTAGAGCAATTGACTATCCGGTCTACAGATTAGTTGTCAACGATCCAAGAAGTGCCACCGCAGAGGGTATCACTAACCCATTAAGTCTTAATGTTACTTCATATGGTTCTACTGTTGCACAACCAGGCGGTAGTTATTTTGTTACATTAAACCATGCTCCACGTAGTGTGGCCATGTATGACAAAACACGCTATACTATCAGCGGTAACAGTAATCCAAAATACAATAAGAAAGTAGAGTGTGTAAGCACTACTGTTTCGTCAATGACCTTTAAGTTCACTGACGGCGATCCAGGAGTGTTTGGATCTGGCACAACAACTATTACCTATATCGACGATATTGACTTGCTAAGTCCAGGTAACACAAGTATGTGTTCCAACGACTTTACACAAGTTAACGACTTAGGTTACGGTCTTGTTGCTACAAACACTGGTCTAGTTGAAGCAGTATCAGTGTTTTCATACTACTGCTGGGCGGCATACTTTGCCAACAACGGTGGACAGATTCGTTCATTGAACGGCTCTAACGCACACGGTGAATATGGTCTTGTATCATCTGGTAGTGACCCGTTAGAAGTTCCAGACCAAGCACGTCTAAAAGACAACATGGTTCAAGTTGGTCGTGTTTATAAGACTGGATTATATTCCTTAGAGAACCTTGCTGACGACTTAGAGATTTTTGTCTATAACTTAGACTATGCTCCATATAACGTTTCTGAACTTGAAGTTAACCACGGTTCCGGCATTATTTCTGAACTGACTGCAAGTTCATTGGTAGGTGGTAGTGGATATACCAACGGTACTTACTTAAACGTTCCACTAACTGGTGGCACAGGTACTGGGGCTACTGCTAACATTGTTGTTAGTGGCGGACAAGTTACTACAGTAAGTTTAACCAATGGTGGTCTAAGATATACTGTCAGTGATATTCTAAGTGCAGGTTCAACTATCGGTGGCGGCGCCGGCTTCAATATCACTGTTGGTGCTGTTACAGGCAACGGTATTGGCCGTTACGAAGTAGCAACTATTACTGATGTAAGTTCAACTGTACCTATTACTGTTACTGGCGGCAGCGTTAGCGGAACTGGACCATACTATGTAACATTAACATTTAGCGATCCAGGATATGTTCCACAAGTAGGAACATTCTACACAGTTGCAGGTAATGCAAACACAAACTATAACAGAAAAGTTGTTTCAACAGCCAGTACTAGTACAAGTGTTACATTAGAGTATCCAATTGATCCAGGAACATTTGGTGCTGGCGCAACAACTGTCTGGGGTCAAGGAAATATTGTTCGTATTAACCTAAGCACCGGCGGTAACAACGATACAAGCACAACTGGTTTGGCTGTAGACTTGAATCACGATCAGCCAGTTATCATTCGTGGTAATCAAAACTTCCAGTTCTACGAAGTTGATGATACTAACCCAGTACGTCCAAGTACTGCTTTAACATTCGTCGATGATCCAAACGGTGCAGGTGAAGATGCTGGTGTTTATCGTGTTCTTGCTTATGCAAGTAAAGATCCGTTAAACAATAACACAGCCGCTGATGCTAGTATTCTAAGTTTTGACACTACCTACGATTACATTAAAGTAATTCCAAACGATAGCAAAACTGGCCTAGCAGATCCTAATAACCCTGCTAAGACGCTCGGTGCTACAGCAGGCGACGTTGCTATTGCCATAGATCGTATCACAGAAAGTAGTGTTGTTGATCGTCTCAACTCAGCAGACATGGTGTTTGCTTGGGATGGAAAATTACACAAAGTTGCAAGTTACACTGACTTAGGCGTTGCCGCAGGCTACGGTATCTTGAGATTCTCAGACGTTGCTGACAAGTCCTTAAGTGGAACTCTAGCAACTGGTATTAATACATCAGTTGATCCTGCTACAAACTTAGACTTGGGTGATCCTCCAACATTACGTATTGGCCTGGCTGCAGACGAGTTTGCAGAAATTGTTGTACGTATTTCAACATGCCGTGTTACAGGACATGACTTCTTAGATATCGGTACTGGTGGTTATAACTCAACTAACTATCCAAGTAAAATTTACGGTGCTCCTAGAGATGCTAACCAAACAAAAGAAATTGAAGAACGTACAAGAGGTCGTGTATTCTACGTAACCACAGACCAAGATGGTATTTTCCGTGTAGGTCGATTCTTTACAGTTGACCAAGGTACTGGTCGTGTTACATTCAGTGCTTCGATTGCTCTAAGTAACTTGGACGGTATTGGTTTCAAACGTGGTGTTGCTATCAGTGAATTCTCAAACGATGAGAAGTTTACAGACGGTGCAACAGATGCTGTACCAACAGAAAATGCTATCCAAGGATATGTCGATTTACGCTTAGGCTTGTTCCGCAGTACAGACGAAGCAGTACCAGAAACAGACTTAATTGGTCCAGGATTTATGGATCGTGCTGGTATCTTAAGTCCTATTAACGACTTGAACATGGGCGGTTATAAACTGCAAGGTGTTGGTGCTCCTGCGGCAGACACTGATGCGGCTAATAAAGCCTATGTTGATGCTCAACAACTAGCAGATACTAAAGTCAGCGTTGCTGGTAAGGCAAACTTAGACTTCTTGATGTATGATGGTACTAACTGGATTGACGTTAATAACAACACTTCTGCTATTACAAACACATCGACAACAATCGGTGGTGGTAGTGATTTAACTATTGCACGTAGCGGAAACGTTATTACATTTAAACTAGTAGGCGGACAGGGCACTGCTAACCCAATTACTAACCATCATGTCAACGACAATGCGGCTATTGCACAAAGCAAGTTGGCTATGACTGCCGCAAGTACTCGTGCTAATGCCACAGGTATTACGCAAGCAGACAGAGGTCTAGTAAGTTTCAATAGCAACCAGTTTACATTAACAAACGGTTGGGCAGAACTACAAACATCAAGTAGTGCAACTACTGGTGTAACGCTAAACAAACTACAACAAATTACCACAGGCTTCTTGCTAGGTAATAGAAGTGGTAGTGCCGCAAGTCCAAGTGAGATTACATTTAGTCAAGCAGTCCTAGACGGTGACGGTATTCAAAATGCTAGATTCGTTGGCGGTACTGCAACCAGTGGCGTAATGTTTGTTAACACAGGACTACCTGCACTAAGTCGTTACGATGTAAGACCAATTACTACCAACGGTGCGGCAAGTAGCATTGTTCAAACAGATGCCAGCGGTCAAATCAACGTTAAAGGTCTGTTCATTGACAGTTTTGATACAATCGATGTAAACACATCAACAAATACATTGTTGGTTAAGACTCCAGGTGGAGTTACTACATTTGAATCTGTTGGTTCTACTGTAGGCGGAACTACTGTTAACATCCGTGGTAATACAACATTAACAGGTACATTAAGTGTAAGCAGTAACTTTAGTACCAGCGGTACTGGTAACATTACTAGTGCTGGAAATATCAGTGCTACAGGAACTGTAGGTGGTACAGAAGGTAACTTCAGTACACACGTTAGAACTCCGCTGATCAAAGCAGGTGCAGATAGTTCAGCACTAGGAAGCATCGAAGGTAACTGGAGCCTAACAACTGGCAGTAGATTGATTGCTACCTATGCTGACTTGGCAGAATACTACGAAGGTGACCAAGACTATGAAGTAGGTACAGTTCTAGTATTTGGTGGCGCTAAAGAAGTTACAACTACACAACTACACATGGATCATCGTGTAGCAGGTGTTGTTTCTAACACAGCCGCTTATGTAATGAATGAGGGTTGCCCAGGAACTAAAGTCTGCGTAGCACTACAAGGGCGTGTTCCAGTTAAAGTTGTGGGCGTGGTTAAAAAGGGAGATATGTTAGTTGCAGCCGCAAAACCAGGCTATGCTATCGTAAACAACGATCCAAAACCAGGTACAATTATTGGTAAATCATTGGCCAATAAAACAGATCCTGCTCCAGGAGTTGTGGAAGTAGTTGTGGGCCGCAGTTAACATAAATATTACTATGAACATTACTTTAATAGATATCGGCAGCATTGCAAACGACGGTACTGGAGACGATCTCCGCACCGCGTTTCAGAAAGTAAACGAGAACTTTGTTGAACTCGAAACCAGCATTGATGCTAGTACCGTGGCCGCAAACATTGGTGGCGGTGTGGGTATTTTCAAACAAAAAGTTGAAAATACCCTACAATTTAAAAGCCTAGATTCAGACGATAAACTAGCACTAACACTAGATGGTGATAAGATTGTTATCAGCACTGACTTTGTTGGCAAAGATATAGAAGTCGGTAGTCTTACAGCAACAGGTAGCGTAGAAGCAAATACTATGACTGCTAGTATGTTTAACGGCGCAGTTAATGGTAACTTAATGGGACGAGTTTTCCCTTCACAACCAGACTACATTATTGGTGCAGGTAATATAGTAGGCGTTCAGCCAAATGCAGGACTTCCGAACTATATGCCAGCAAGAGTGGACGGGGTATCCATTCAGGACTTAAACAGGACGATAAATACGTTTGACTTTGGTACTTTAGATAATCAGTATACTAGCGCATTTCAATATCTGCTAAGTTATGTTGGTCTAGATCTAGGTACAATTATATCGCCCACAGAATTGTCGATTGACGCAGGAACACTATAAAGTTGGAGAATATTTAAATGGCTTTACAAATTAGAAGAGGAACTAACGCACAGAGACTACTGTACACTCCACTTGTGGGTGAACTAGTTTTTGTTACCGACTATACAACTGCTGATGTCGATCCTATCTATGTTGGCGATGGTATCACACTGGGCGGTGTTGCTGTTGGTCAAAACGCTGTGCTTTCTGGTAACATGGAAGGCGATGTTAACCTAAACAATAACGATATTATTGGTTCAGGAAACATAGCGTTCACAGGAAACATTAATAACGTAGGAACTGTTACAACTAAAAAGATTACAGTTACCGGTGACGGCGGAGTTGCTATTGTTTCAACTGGTTCTATTACAAATACTGGTAACGTTAACGTTAGCGGTAATATTGTTAGTTCAGGAACTATTCAAGCAGTAACTACAGAGTCAGACTTAGTTGGTAACGTTCTAAGTTCAGACAGCACACAAATTTTAGTTAATGCAACAACAAACGCATTCAGTGGCGATTCTCTTACATTAACTGACGGTGATTCATCTGTTACTTTTAATGCAAACGGTTTGCTATACAGTGCATCTGATGAGTTTGATAATTTCAACATTGGTACAGAAGACCAACCAGTAACATTTACACAGTACGAACAACAGCCTTGGGTACACTATGGCAGAATTACATTAGATGGCGATGGAAATCTTACAGTACCTGGAACACATAGTTATGTAATCTATCGTGGAACACTAGCGAGTCCGTTGAACATTCAAACAAACGATAAAATTGGTGGCTTCTTCTACAGAAGTTATAACAATAAAGTCGGTGGTGGCGATGCTGTACAGGGCTTTGCAGGAGCATTTGGGTTTATTGCTGAAGATCAAACAGATGCTCCATCGGGTGTAGTTCCAGCAACATTTGTTGTAGGTAGCGGCGTAAGTGCTACCAATGCATTCTTTGACACTAATACACCTACATCAGGTCTTAATGATATTTTAAAATACACCTCTAAAGGTGTACTAGGTGTAACTGCTATTAACTTACGTGCTATCGGCAATGCAGATCGCACTGCGTTAACTCCGTTTGTTGATGAAGGTACTATCATTTACAACTACGAAGCCACCGATATTAGCGGAGCACCTCTAGGTATAGGTGCATTGCAAATTAGAATCGGTGCTGGTGCTGGCGGTGTTTGGTATAACATTGCATTATCTGGTGCTTCTAACCTTCCTTAAGCCAACTTTACTCTACGGTTCCGCACGATAAATACATCGAGGAACCGTAGAAATGTTAAATGTTTGGACACTAAAAACCGGAAGCAGCCTTGGAACTTTCCAAGAGCGAGAAAGTCTTTCCGTTACACTCCCTACTCAACCATTAACTGGTAATTTATCTGGAGTTACATTTAAAGTAATTTCTGGTAGTCTTCCCGGTGGGCTAAGAATTGCTGGGAACAAAATTATAGGAACACCATTTGAAGTTGCTGTAGAAACAGAGTATACGTTTGTTATACGTGCTTCTCTTAGCGGAGAGGTCAGCGACAGAACATTTAAAATGAGTATCCAAGGCCCAGATGATCCTGTATGGATTACTGCCGAAGGCGAACTTAGTATTAATCCCAACGGACAAGCATTTGTCTTAGACAATACATATATAGAGTTTGATCTACGAGCAATCGATCAAGATATAAAGGCTGGTGGGTCGTTAGAATTTTTTATTCAAGACGGCGATGGTGAATTACCTCCCGGCTTAACATTAAGCACCGCAGGTAAAATTAGCGGAAAAGTTGATCCTATCCTAGCATTAGATGTTTCTGCAGGTAATGGACACTTTGATACTAACCAATACGATAGTAACCCATTTGATTTTGGTATTGAACCTAGAACTGGTTTAGATACATTCCTCTATGACAGTGTTGTTTTTGATTACATTGACTTAGTCAAGGCTCCAAGAAAGTTAAATCGTAGATATCAATTCTTTGTCAGTGTCACAGACGGCACTAGCATTATCAAACGTAAATTTAGCATTTATGTTGTAGGCGATGATTTCCTACGTTCTGACAATACTATTTTACAAGTAGGCGACGGTACATTTACCGCAGATGCTACTTACCTCAGAGGTGCGTTCTGGCTTAGTGCAAGTAATCTAGGAATTAAAAGAGCCAACAACTACGTAACAATTATCTTAGATGCGTTTGATCCTAATCCAGCATTGAGCCCATTAGTCTATGAACTTGCAGATACAAACCCAGATAACACTCCAAGTTTACTCCCAGAGGGATTATTCTTAGATGCTATCAACGGAGAAATCTTTGGATACATTCCGTATCAGCCTGCTATTACTAAAGATTATAAATTTACAATCAATGCTATCAAGTACGATGCCACAGGGTATACAGAAGCAGAAGTTGCAGTAGTAGTTGGTGTCAATGCATCATACGGACAAAATTATTTGCTGATAAATCCTTTGCCTCAAGCAGACGTCGACTTATTAGTCAATGACTTTTTAAGAATAGGCAATTTTCAATATAGAGTTGAATCATATACTAGTCAAGCAGTTGTCGGTGGACAGTATGCGCTATTGAGATTAGATGCACCGCTGAGAATAAATGTTCCTGCTAGAGATACTCAAGGCAATCCAACAGTTATTACCAAGACATACATTCAAAGCACATTACAATACAACACAAACGTAAGTGCTAAAACATTCGATCTTAAAGTACTAGGTGAAGTTGACAGCGTTATTAAATTTATAACTCCTAGAGATCTAGGGGGAATACGTGCTAATTTTATCAGTACACTAAATGTACAAGCAGAAACTACTGTACCACGTGCAGTACTATCTTATCAATTATTAACAACTAACAGCGACGGTACTCCAAGTAAACTACCTCCTGGGTTAAAATTAAATTCCGGAGGAGAGATTATTGGTAAGGTTCCGCAGTTTTCCGTTGATGGTGCTCCAGGATTAACTCTGTTCGATACTGGAACAACGACCTTTGACGGAGGGTCACAGACTTACGATCGAAGTTATAAATTCTCAGTGTTGGCTATTGACCAGTTTAAGTACAGCGCAGTGATAGGTGAATTTGTTTTAACTATTCAAGAAAGCACAGACAAACTTTATAGTAACATCTATACACAACCTTATCAGAAAGTTGATAAGAGAATTTACTTCTCAAACTTTATCACAGATGCTACAGTTTTTACTCCTGAAAAAATCTATCGATTAAACGATCCAAGTTTTGGTGTACAAAACAGTCTACGAATGTTAGTGTATGCAGGCATTGAAACTAGAAGTATCACTGACTATGTTCCTGTGCTTAACAGAAATATCAAACGTAAAAGATTTAAGATGGGCGAAGTAAAAAGAGCCATTGCCAAAGAACAAGGCTCTAACGACATACTCTACGAAGTAATTTACGTAGAAGTACTTGACGACTACGAAATTAATAAAAAGTCAACAGACTTAAAAATTAAATTACCAAATAATAATTCTAGAGCATTAGTAAACCAAGCAAGAGCATCTGCCGCATCAGGGTTACTATCTACTCCCGAAAACCAAGCAAGACTAAACAAGGATGAGCCGGATCGTTTTAGACCTGTAACAGATCCTTATACTGCTGACAATACTGCTATCTTTACCAGCGGACGTGATCAAGAATATGCTTATCCAAGTAGTATTATTAACATTCGAAAGAACCTTAGAAACATAAGTGTTAATAACGAAGATGGAAGTACTATACGTGCCATTTCAATTGAAAATGAGTTTTTACCGTTATGGATGAAGACTGCGCAAACTAGTAAATCTCCTGCTACAGGATTCATAAATGCTATTCCCTTGTGCTACTGCAAACCTGGACAAGGGAAAGACGTATTAGAAAATATCAAAAACAGCGGATTTGATTTTGGGCAAATTGACTACGAAATTGATAGATTCTTAATTGATAGTACGATAGGAAATGCTAAGACGCAATTCCTGAAATTCACAAACTACAGATATAATGTATAATAAATATACAAAAGGAAATTAACATGACTAGCCAAATTAGCAGCCTGTATATAAACATTGACGAAACATACCCAGTTGCCGGTGTGGACAATGATACACAGGGTTTTAGAGATAACTTTGATATTATCAAATCTTCGTTGGCCCTTGCATCCAGCGAAATAACAGAGTTGCAGAACACTACTGCAAAAACTAATGCATCTAACGACTTTGCAGGTAATACACTTACAAATACTATCTTAGTTACTGCCACTGAAAAGTCTTATGCTCCTGGTGTTTTCAGCGAAGGCACTCCCCAGTTACAACTTAGAAATGGTGGGCATCAGCGTATTGTTTTAGATGCTGACGATTTGAATATTGTACTTTCTTGGAAAACTACTGCAAGTTTAGATCTTGAAGATAATAGATACGGGCGTATGCTAGTTGAAGTTACAACAGCAAACGCACAGGACGAATTTAGTGTTGTTTGGGCCAGCGAAGGCGGCGGGGATATTCGCTATAATAAAAACTATCCTACCAACTTTAAAGTTACTAGTGTTCCTAAAGTAATAGAATTTACAACCTACGACGGCGGAGTTACTGTGTTTGCTAATTTGCTAGGCGAGTACACAGAAACAGCCAACGAGTTAACCATAGAAAACTATGACAGTCTTTCTGAAGAGTTAGCCAGTGGCACTATTAGCCTAACAAAGAAAACTAGTCAAATTAGTCCAACTTTAGTACAACCGAATGCAACAGGTACACTAACAGCCGGTGTCGAAGGACAAATTAAAGTTTTAGTAAAAACAACAACTGTCGGTCAAATGACTATCAACGTTGCGGCGGCTGGCTGGAAAGCCAGCGGCGGTGGCTCTATGCTATTAGATACTATTGGACAAGCCTGTACTTTACAATATACAGGAAATAAATGGTACTGCATTGGAAATAATGGGGTAGAATTTTCATAATGTTTAACCCTTTGGCAGAAGACCTCAGCGCACTCAAAGATGCTGAGATTGAAAACAAAATCCAAGACTTGTCTAGGAAATACTTCTTGTCGAACAATCATACTGTTCAACATCAGATCACAGTATTCCTAGACATGTATAAAGCCGAATTGGCAACACGCA
>JACCDX011432947.1_pt1 | contig 14710 bp, 19 predicted proteins | sample 7449681 | NCBI WGS metagenome assembly JACCDX01 (sample SAMN15323450, study PRJNA562643) | freshwater metagenome | isolation source: river surface water | place: USA:Blue River Watershed | collected 2017-08-18
CCCTGTTAGCCTAAACTACCTGAAGGAGAAATATGCTTAAAACAATTATGCTTACATTGATTGGTTTGTGTTGTTTAAGTCTTGGCTATGATTGGTATCAAGGGGTGCAACATCCAGCTTATGTCGCTTTTGTCTGGTGCTCTGTTGTCTTTGCTAAAGACTTAATTGAATACTTTGAGGAGCCATATGCGAACACTAACTAAAGTGCTGATAGGGATTACAGCATTCCCCTTCCTTGTCCTTGGTTTTACCTACTTCTTTATGACAGAAGCATTCAAATCAGGGATGGACTTGTGTGACAATGTTCTTAGTTATATCAGTCGGTGGCTGAACAAGTGATATGGCATTCACCTTGAGCGACATTGCAGACTTGCTAAGAAGGCAAGACTGTGTTACAATATTAGAACTATTGGACATCAGCGAAGATGAGCTGGTCGATAGATTTTTGGACAAGATAGAAGAAAAAGCAGACTTTCTAGAAAGGGAACTTAATGAACTATGAGAACACTCCTTGGAGCACTGTTGGTTATCTCACTTACAAGCGCACCTATTCACGCCGTTTGGACGAGAGCAACCCCAACAGCCCCACCGAGGAATTTCCAGACACTGTCTCTCGTGTTGTAAAGGCTTGTAATGAGCAGCTTGGCTGTGGCTTTACTGAGGCAGAGAACCAGCGTCTGACTAGCCACCTGTTGCAGCTCAAGGGCACTGTTGCAGGACGCTTCTTGTGGCAGCTTGGCACTGACACTGTTAACCGCTTGGGCTTGTCGAGCCTCCAGAACTGTGCCTTCACTGTGGTTGACCAGCCTGTTGAGCCTTTCACTTGGGCTATGGACTTGTTGATGCTTGGCTCTGGTGTTGGCTACAACATTCAGAAGGCTAATGTGGATAAGCTGCCTCCTGTGAACATTGACTTCAAGACTCCTGAGCGTGTGGACACTGCTGATGCAGACTTCATTGTTCCTGACAGCCGAGAGGGTTGGGTGAGATTGCTTGGTAAGACCCTTAAAGCAGCCTTCCTAGCTCACGAAAGCGGTAAGCAGACCTTCACCTACAGCACCCAATTGATTCGCTCTAAAGGGGCTCCTATCAAGGGCTTTGGTGGGACAGCATCTGGCCCTGAAGACCTCGTGTGGGGCATCGAGAAGATTGGTAACATCTTGGAAAAACGAGCTGGTAAGAAGGTTCGTCCCATTGATGCCCTTGACATCATGAACATTATTGGTGCTATTGTGGTGGCTGGTAATGTTCGCCGTTCAGCACAGATTGCTATTGGAGATGCAGATGATGTTGAATATCTGCTTGCTAAGCGATGGGACTTGGGAAATATTCCAAGCTGGAGAGCCATGTCCAACAACAGTGTCGTGTGTAATGACATTGGAGATTTGCATGAGTTCTTTTGGGATGGATATGAAGGGAAAGGTGAACCCTATGGTCTTATCAACCTTAAGCTCTCTCGCAAGATCGGGCGACTTGGAGAAACCCAATACCCTGATCCAGAAGTTCAAGGATACAATCCGTGTGCTGAACAAAGCTTAGCAGACAAGGAAACCTGTTGCTTGGCTGAAATCTTCCTGCCTAACATCACCAGCTATGAAGAGCTTGTGGATGTAGCAACTCTGCTCTATCGCATTAACAAACACAGCCTTGCCCTTAAGTGTCACTTGAAGAGCACCGAGGCTATTGTTAACAAGAATATGCGTATGGGTATTGGTGTGACAGGGGTGTTGCAAGCCACGCAAGCACAGAAGAGCTGGCTGGAAAAAGCATACAACTACCTGAGAGCTTATGACAAGGCTTATTCAGCCGAGAATGGTTTCCCTGAGAGCATCAAGCTGACCACTGTTAAGCCCTCTGGCACTCTGAGCTTACTGCCCGGTGTGACCCCCGGTGCTCACCCTGCTTATGCTCGTTACATGATTCGCCGTATTCGCATTGCAAGCAACCACCCTCTGGTGCAGGTTTGTAAAGAGCATGGCTACCATGTGGAATATCAGCAGAACTTTGATGGCTCTGAGGACTTTGGCACTGTCGTTGTTAGCTTCCCCTTCAGCCACCCTGAAGAGGCTGTGCTGGCTAAGGACATGACTGCCATTGACCAGCTTGAAACTGTTAAGTGGTTGCAGGAAGTATGGAGTGACAACAGCGTGAGCTGCACCATCTACTACCGCAAGGAAGAGCTTCCTGAGATTCGTAAGTATCTCAAGAAACATTACAAGAACAACCACAAGAGCCTGTCATTCTTGTTGCATAGCGATCATGGATTCAAACAAGCTCCCTTGGAAGAAATCACCAAGGAGCAGTATGAGCAGATGGTTGCTAACACTCGACTGATTACCAAGGTTGATGAGGCTAACATTGGTCTTGAAGACGAATGTGCTTCTGGTGCTTGCCCTGTTCGTTAACATTTTTGCCACTAGCCCTGTTGAGTCGAGGCGAACTGCTGGAGAACCTTATGGTTGACATCGTAAGAGTGGCTTTTTATTATGATCTTATTTAACCTACGACAAGGCATTGGCCTAGATATAGAGTATAATGAAGACATTCAGCATACTCTAAGCGATGGGGACACTGAGGTAGACTGTGAGTTTATGGGAGTGATTATCAAGCTCCCGTTCATCTCCATCTACATTGGTGACTTCTACGAGAAAGAGTAACTATCTAGTTACCAAAAAAGAAGGGCTCCCTAGTGGAGCCCTTTTTGTTTAGGGTTGTTGATACCCTGTTACTTCTTGTAATCCATATTTCTCTACCATAGCGTTAAACACTTTTCTAGAGAACTCTGGGTCTGTCTTCTTAATCTCACCTACTAGCTGTAGAGAAGCAGCATTCTTAAGCTTTCTCAACACTGTGTTCATCTGTGCTTCTTTCTGGTATTCATCCAGAGCCATGAACCTTTTGTCCTTCTGAATATCAGTGACTGCTTTAGCCACTAAGTTACCAGTGATTTCCTTAAGCCTTGCATATTGCTCAGTGCTTAGCTCAACACCCTTAATGTTCTTAGTGACAGGAGACATCTCAACACCGATGTCTGTCAAAGCTTTCTCTACATTGGTAGGTGTTACAACCTTGATACCAAGCAAAGCACCAGACAAGCTAGGCTCTTCAGTGCCCCCTGTTGGTTTATACTTGATTGGCAAGCTTTCACGCAACACAGGAATCCTGCTCTGAGCTCTCTCCAAGAAGGTCATGCTCTCACGCTCATAAGGGTCTGTAACACGAGCAACAGTGGCTGACAAGGTGGGAACCAGAGCATTAGCGTAAGAGGTAAGGAAAGCCTCTCCGTGTCTCTCAGCGTCAGTCATGGCAAAGATAGCCTTGCTCAAGCCTTCCATAAAGCTCTTCTCAAAGATGTTAGCTTTGACAGCTTCACCATATGCAAGCAGATAGTCAGTGGCTTTCTTGTCTGGATTTTTGTTATCCTTATACTCATTGACAATCTTCTGAGCATCAGCAGACATACCCATGATAGTAGCCAGAGGTTCAATCTTGGCATAGCTATACCAAGTGTCGCCAACCTTCAAGCTGAAAGGAGGGCTGCCATCTTCAGGGTTGGAACCAGTGAACAAGCCTTTCTCAGCCAAGCTATAGAGGGTAAGGATAGCCCCTAAGCCCATTGTCTGCTTAGCTAGCATCTTGCCTCTTTGTTCGTTGATGTTGATGGCTAAGTCAAACTTACCGCTTTGTCCAATCTCTTTCTTGATAACAAAAGCAGAGCCGGGAACATAGCTCATGCCTTCTTTCAAGATGTTGTAAGGGGTTTTAACAAAGGGAATAAGCAGCACACTCCAAGGGTTTTCTGCTCTGGTCTTAGCAACAGTAGCTGCCAAGCCTGTAAGCTTTTCTTGGAACACGCTTTCCTTAGCAAAGGCTTGAACATCAAACAAGCCAGTGCCACCAAGTTGCTCTTTAATCTTCTGTTCCCAGTTGTCAGCAGTGAACCTCTCAGCAATCATCTTGTTGTAGAGGTCATTAGCATTCTCTCCTGACTTCTCTGCCAAGGCATAGCTTTTCCTACGAGCAAGAGCGTTATACTCCATGCGTCTAAGGACTGCTTTAGAGAACTCATCAACAAAGATACCAATGCGGGTAGGCAAGCGAATAGCATCACCTAAGCGACCGGGGATTTGCTTCTGAGAATAGTCATAAAGCTGAGCCTTCAACATCTCAGCCCTCTCTTCAGGAATGAAGTTGTCTCTAACAAACTTCTGGAACTCTGCGTCAGACATACCAAAAGCTTTAGGACTCATGTTCACTTCAAGAGGTCTGCCAGTGACAAAGCCACGAGCAGCAAACGAAGCTCCCTCAAGGAAGCCTTGCATGATGCCCTGCACCATAGACAAGCCTTCTGTCATGCGCCTACGCTCAGGCTCAGTCATAACAGTGCGTGTTACAAGATTTCCAGCAGCGTCAGTCTCTTGAACTTCAGCCTGTCTTTGTAACAGCTTACGAGGAAGAGCTGCTTCAACAGTTCTAATGAGAGGTTGCATCACCACCTGAGTTAAAGCAGAGATGGCGTTAATGAAGGGCGTAGCTGGCCCTGACAAGTAGCCGTTAATAATGAGCTCAGAGGCAATCAAGCCAGCCTTGCCCGGCTGTTTAGCCATTCCATTCAGCACTTCTGTGGTTGCTTTTCTTCTAGCCTCTTCAGGCAAATCAGAGAGCAAGGTTTCTACCTGTGCTTGCTTATTAGCCATCTCTCTGAACAAAACCCTACAAGGGTCAGCATAACTTCCTAGTTTCATATCGCTCCTTTAAACGCACCCTGCGTTCGGTGTTGCATACCCGTCCACTCTTTTGCCACTCATCACTGCATCTTTAGCATATTTGAGGGCGTTCATTTTTGCAGAGGCTTTTGACCTCTGGCCTTGGAAGATTGTTACCATCCCCAAGTGCATCTGGCTTTTCATCATGATTTCTGTTTCCAGCTCATCAGTCATCTTGCCAGCTCTTCTCAAAGCGTTATACTCTGCGAAGGTGTTTCTTAAAAAGTCCAAGCTCTTGTAGAACTGAGGGGCTAATGCAGCTACCTGATCAGCACTCCATTCATTGCTTTTGTTTTGGAGAGCCCAATCAACCAAGTCAGCAGCTTCTTTGGTCATCTTCTGCTCAGCAGCAGCAGCTCTTGCGGGGAAGTTCTCAAAGGAAGCAGGGCCTTTATCCAGCCCTCTAAGACGCTTACCAGCAGCTCCAGCAGCGGCTACAACCTGTCTAGCAATCTCTGTGTCTTCTGCGTCCCTGACAGGGGCAACAGTGCTCTTCCTGTATTTGTAGCCTTCCAGCACTTTCTGAGCATTGGTGTTGAATGGAATGTCTCCAGCATACACCAGCTCTTTAGGAGCTCTGGCAGCACCAATAGAGTCTTTACCAAAGCCAAGGTTAAGAGCACTCCTACCTTCAGCAAAGTCAATACGCTCAATAACTTCTTGGATAGGAGCTTCACCTGTAGTCTCTGGTCTTGTTAGAGCAGCTTCAGCTTCTTGTCTGTTAGTGAATCCATACTTAGACAACACAGCTTGTTCTTGCTCAGGAGCCAAGCGTTGAGCTTGCATAGGCTCAGCCACTTTAGTTTCCACCTGAACCATAGCTGGTTTGTTAACATCGGCTATTAGTCTGTCCTGCTCTGTTAGCATATTACGCAAACGAGCAATCTCATCCTGTCTGGTTTGAATAGCATTGTCCAAGCCTCCTTGGAACAAAGCAGGTTGCTGTGGTGTAGCAATGCCTCTAGGAGCCTCAGGAACGGCTTGTGCGGGTCTTTGGAGCAAAGCAGGTACTTGGGTACTAGGCTCTGCTCTCGTGGGCGTAAAGAGCCCTCTAGAGGTTGAAGGTAAATTGTCAGCCAAGTTGACAGGAGCAGGTGTTTCTCCCCTCAACAAAGCAGCAGTCTGTGGCTCAGCAATAGTATTACTAGTTACAGCAGATTCTGTCTGTCTCCAACGAAGTTCATCCACCTCGCTCTGGAGCTGTCCAATGCGGGTAGTGATGGCCTGTCTTTGAGGTTCATCAATGATACGAGAAGCAACACCCTCACCAGTGATTGGGGTTTCAAAAGCTCGTGTAGGCTCCGGGGTAGCCATGCTTCTCTCAAGCTGAGCTAAATCATCCAAAGCTTTCTGAGCATTCACCTGTAGCTCGTCTGCCCTAACAGCAGGAGACACATCAGGAGTAGCTTCAGGGGTAGTCTCAGGAGTCTCAGCTTTTCTTCCAAAGCGTTGAATGAGAGCACCAGCCCCGCCACCAATGGCAGCCCCAATAGGAGCACCAATGATGGTGTTTAACACCCTATCAAGGCTCATAACACCAGTGTTTGCTTCTTCTCTGGTAACAGGCTCTACAAAGCCTGAGAAAGCCCCCTGAGCTGCGCCTTTCTTAGCCAATGTACCAGCTAAGGTAGCTCCCCTGAGAGGGGCTACAATAGCCGTAGGAAGGGCTACAGGGTCAAGGATGTTACCAACCAAGCTACCAGCAAAACCAATCTTAGGATTGAAGGTAGACATAATATCAGCAGCTTCACGCTGTGCTCTGATGTCCTCAGTGTCAGCCATGCCAAGCATCTGCCCAATACCTTGAGCAGAGCTCTTCAAGCCTTGCATAAACTGAGCACCAAAAGCTGTGCCAGCATCAGCCTCTAACAAATAGGCAATGATTTGATCATCAGTTGCCCCTTGTTCTCTAGCAACAGAAGCAGGAACTCCTCTTTTCTCCGACAGAAAATCAGCAATGTCCCGCTTTGAAGCCCCCGCCTTCAATGCCTCTGTTAAAAAATCAGCCATGTGTTTCCTTATTGAATGTTTAACAAACCACCACCAAGGTTTTGTCCTCGCTGTTGCATTCGTTGTCTCAATGCCTCTTGCTCAAGCAGTCTCTGTTGAGCTCTACTTTCTTTATTTGCTTTCTCCCAAGCTAACAGTTTTTGTTTAAATTCTTCAGCAGATTCACCAGCCTGTCTAATTGGTCTGTCGGAAAGCAAAGCATCTTGGTTTGGTTGTTGTTGTCCTGAGTAAAGGTTTTCAAGAACGCTTCTGACATCTTTACCTTTGTTTTTGTTCTTATCACCAGCACCACCACCAGTTTCATCTTCTTGAATTTTAAGCTTCTTCTTCAAAGCGTCTTCTTCTTTCACAGCTCCAAAGCCTGCCCACTCTTCAGGAGTGTAAGAAGCACCAGTGCCACTACCAATGATCTTGTTACCAGCTCCTCTACCCAATGGAACCATAGTGAGCTTGCCAGTTAGATCAGTGTAAGGTACAGCTCCAATAGAGCCAGCCACTCTTTCCTGACCAGCCCTTAACAGAGCAGCTTCTCCTTGATTGACAGCAGCACCAGCAGACATCCTACGAATATTAAGCTCTTCTTGCTTCATGGCCAGCTCTTCTCTGGTCATAGCAAGCTGGTCAACAAAGCCTTGGTAGCGACCCAGAGCAGCACGAAGCTCAGGAGAGTTGGGCTTCTCAACACTGAGTCTTTCAACTTCAGCAGCAGCTTCAGCAAGCTTTTCATTGGTGTTCTTAAGAGAGGCTTCATCTTTACGAATGCCTGTCTCAAGAGACTTAATCTTAACAGGCAACATCTCTGCTTCTCTGGCATCAGCAGCCTTACGCAAGCCAAGCTCTTGTTGAGCAATGCCCAAACGCTGTCTCTCAGTGGACATGGTTTGCTCTGTTTGAGCAGCCTTCAAAGCTGTGTTACGAGCCAGCAGAGCATCTTGTGTTAGCCCTCTACGAGCCAGCTCTTGAGACAAAGCTCCATACATTTCAGCATCACTAGTCAAACCCATGCCCTGCACAGTTTGCATAGCATCATTAATGCCCTTAGCTCTCACCTCTTCAGCAGTCATCCCACCTAACAAGCGACCAACCCCATAGCCAAGACCAGCACCAGCATTACCACCCAAGGACACAACCTGCTGGAGTAAGCCTTGTGAGCCCATCTGAGCAGGAGAAGTCATCAAGCCTTGGAGGTATTGCTGCCCAAGCTGTTCTTGCGTGGGCATACTAAACAACGACATCACATCACTAGCCATTATCTTTCTCCTTACATTGGCGAGGAATAGCCAAAGGTGGGGCTATAACCAGCATTACCAAAAGCACTATAACCAGTAGGTAATACTACTTGAGGACCAGTGGAGTCAGTCTTAGCAAACATACCACCAAAAGCTAAACCCCCACGCTGAAGCATATTAGCATTAGCCAAACCAGCAGCGAGGTTTGCCTGAGCAGCACCTAAGCCACCCTGCAACAGAGCTTGAGCTTGTTGACCACCAGCCATCACACCAGTTTTACCAATGTCAGCACCAGTGGTGAGAGCTCCCATGCCAAGCTGTTCAACACCAGCACCAGAGCTAAACAAACCAGTGCCACGAGAGATGAGCTTATCAATCATGTTCTGACCATACTGAGTTCCTTCAGCAGCAATCTGAGCATTGATGCGCTCACGGGCAAGCTGTCTTGCAAAGTCATCAGGGTTGACCAAGCCAGTAGCATCACCGCCACCAACAGAGCCAGCACTAACACCCAAGCCAATACGACCAGAGCCTAGAGCTGCTTGTCTAGCTGCAATGTCTTCTGCTTGTCTGGTGGGAGCAAGCAAGCCCATCTGCTGACCGACATATCTTTCAGCTTCTGCCTCAGGAGAGGTAGCTGCAAGCTGATCAAGAGCAGCAGAAGAAAGGCCATAGAGCTGATCTCTAAAGGCTGTTAAACGAGGGTCTAGCTCATAGCCAGCCGTTTGCTTTTCAGTGTCAAAGAAGCTTCTTCCGAACCCAGTAGTCACCCCATAAGGGCGAAACTTAGCAGCGTCTGCTGCTATACGAGCACTTTCAAGCTGAGCATCAGCAGCTTTCCTAGCTGAGCTAGCTCCCATTAGTCCACTAAGAAGGCTTGCGCCTCCCATGATAGCTGCAGGTAACAATGCCATATATTTTCTCCTTAAACCTCAGATGCCTTGAGGATAGGCGTGTAAGTTGTAAAAGCGTCCGATGCGGTAATGCTGTCTGCGCTGATGGTTGCAGGAGGCTCACCTTCGCCAGTATTTCCAGAAGTTTCTTTAAGTTGCCACTTGATAACATCGCCGGGAACAATTGAAATATCTACAGAAGCATTAACAACATTGGAACCCGGAGTGCCATTACCTAAAGGATGCCATTCTTGGACTTGTACGCCATTCTTTAAGATTCGCATATAAGCCCCGCTTTCATAAATATTACTAGAACTTACAGTGGCTTTAAATCTCATAGAGCCTGTAAACTTATCAATGGTAATTGTTCTAGCATCTACATAGCTATCAGAGCTAGTAGAGTTTAAGTTATTAACAACAGTAACTCCCAAACCATTAATTGCTGTATAAGTGTCAGCAGCAGAGACAGTGATTGTGTCAAACTCACTCATCTTTTTAATAGACACACCACCAATCTTTCCATAAGAAGCAGCTGTGCCGTTGCTAAGAAGCACAGTGTTAGCAGCCCCTGCTGTCAAGACATTAATAGCACCTGTGCCATTACCAAGCAAGATTGCCCCAGAGGTAATGGTTGCCCTGCCTGTCCCACCCTGAGCTACGGACAAAGCAGTGGTAAGCCCTGCTAAAGAAGTGATGTCAGTGTTAGCTCCAGAAGCAGCAGCCCCTAAGTTGGTTCTAGCAGTAGCAGCCGTAGTTGCTCCAGTGCCTCCATTGACTACAGCAATAGTATCAGTGCTATCAAACTTGGTAGCAATGGCTGTAGAGATGGCATTAAACTCATCGTCAATCTCAGTGCCCTTAATTACCTTAGCAGGGTTGCCAGTAGTGTAGCCATCTTTGACGGCAAAGTTTGTCAGTTTAGTGTAGTCACTCATTAGTAACTCCGTCCTAGTTTAGTAAAAATGTCCATCTTCTGAATGCTCAAAGGAGCTCCATTCACTGTGGCTTCAAAGCCCATTTGCACCACTTTACCTTGTCCACCAAGAGGGGTATCAATTGTATCAACAAACACACCAGAGGAATACTCTGCAATGTTGTATTCTGAGATGTTATACTCAGCAGGAACTCTTGGTTCTAAGCTTGCAGGAAAACTGTCATAGCTGTCTGCATAATCAAAACCAAGCTTAACCACAATGCCTTGGCTACCTCCCCCAATAAGAACAATACCAACCTTCTTTACAATCTTGTTGATAGTGCTCTTACCAAAATCAAAGTAGGTGGTATAGTAGATGAAGGGATAGCTTGAGCCGTTATCTGTGTAGCCGAAGTATTCACCAATGCCATTAGGCTTACCAATGTATAAAGAGCCATTCCTATTAGCAGAGAAAGCATAACCTTGATAGCTGTCCCAAGAAGTAACTCTAGCTGCCCCATCAGGCAAAGGAGCTCTCATATCAAAGCAATAGACTACAGGAGTGTTGGTGCTAGGAAAGCTCAATAGATAGAAAGCATCCTTCTGAGAGAAGCAACTACGAATCTCATTGACATTGGTATTGGCAAGGTAGGCATACAAGTCATCTCTGATGTTTTTAGAGATGTCAGCCATAGGCATACTCTTCTCTTGCACCACACGACCAAGACTTCTAAGACCAGATTGAGTGAGGAAGAGAACATCATTACCTGTCTTCTGAATGCTATCACGAGCAACACAACCAACTCCGGGAATTACATCATCCACAAACATGGTGGCTGGAGTGCTGAAGTTGTCATCATTACCACGAAGGATGATGATGTTGTTTCTCAAGAAGACAATGATGAAGCCGTTGTGAGCAGCTAAGCCTGTAATCTCATCAGAGTTGTTAGGCAGCTTAGCATTGAGGTTCATACTACCAGCAGAACTCCCAGAGCCAGTGTCAAAGGTAGGGAAGTTGGTGTCAGCAATGTCTGTGCTCCAGTAGAGCGTAGTCTTGTTGTTGTCTGTACGAGCTACCCAGAAGCGTCCATAAGCAGCCAATGCACAATTGGGGCCATTAGCAGTACCAGTACCAAACACAGGAGCAGCCGTATGAGCTGCATGGCTTACAAGCTTTTCACACACAGGAGAGCCTGTCTTACGAGAGAACAACACAGGCTCATGCCCTTGTTGCACCATCAAGCAAAAGTCTGCTAGAGAAGCCATCTGCCAGTTGCTGGCTGTAATGGTCATGGAAGGAGTCATGTCTGTCAGAGCAGCCCCAATGCCTCCTCGGAATATCTTATTGTTCCCTGCGCTAATGTAGTCAATGTCTCCATTAGCATTCAAGTATTCAAAGATGCTTCTGATAGGATTGCCAGAAAGAGCAGAGCTACCAGAGGTGGTACGCATAGTCCACCCCTTACGAGCTCCTAGTCTGCCATACTTGTCAATGACGCAGTTGGCTGCTCTCAAAGCAAAACCATCAGACAGCAAAGCTCCACTCTCTTGGGTGTTAAGCCCATAGAAACCGGGAGCTGCTACTGATGCGCTAAGAAGTTCTTTCATACTGTCTGCCAAATAGAATCTTCAGGATGACGAGCCATGTCATAAGCAATCTCGTCAGCTAGGGATGATCTGCCAGCAGCATAAGCATTCATGCTAGAAGTGCCACCATCCTCACCTCTTTCCTCAATAGCCTTTGCAACAGCCAACAAGAATACAGGCTGATTAGGCACAACAATCTTATCGGTGTTATTTACAAGCTCAGTTGGACGAACAACGCAATTGAAACGAAGCTGATAAACACCATCAGGAATCGGATAAATATCAACTTGAGTGTCCCCATCAGTAGACACGCCGTTGAAGTTGTAATATTGTGGAGCTCCATTGGAAGGGCTTGCGTTAAGGAATTCATTGTTAAACCAGCTAGATGGTCTATATTCCATGAAGCGGTTGCTGGTGTCATTAACAACATCAAGAATGTTGAAGTTGTTCTGAGAGCCATTGAGCTCATAGTTGAAGGTGTCAGTAACAGTGGTGAGGGTTAGAGTGGTTCTCAAAGCACTCCACTGCCAAGCATTCTCAACCTCATTCTTAGCATCGTTAACAAAATCACCAATGAGTTTGCTATAGGAAGTCTGAGAGACAGAGGTCACTTCTCTTTCTCTAAGTCTTCTGAGCACTTTGTTAACCATTTCTAGATAAGTCATCTCTTATTCCTTAATCTACTTATAAGTATTATAGCATATAAAATTATAAAAGTCAATACTTATAAGTTACATTTGTTACATATAATGTAACTTAGAAGTTACCATTTAACCTTGTCAGCCCAGTAAGCAGCTGACATCTTACCTTTGGCAATGTTCTTGGCATGACGAGCCTTAAAGCTCTCTCTTCTGTTCTTGTAGCTTTCACTCTCACCTTGCTTCTTGGGGCTACCTGAGACACCCTGTTGTCCAAACCTAATGGTCTTAACCTGATCACCTTCCTTAGCCACAACAACATGGCTCTTGGTTGGATGACTAGGTGTGCGCTTTGGTTTGTTATATCCAGCAACCCCAGCTCTTTCTAGTCTACTGTCCTTCATCTGAACCTCTTAACTTTCTCAGCCACCTTCTTGGGCTGGGCTACAAACTGTTTCCCTTTGGCATTACCAGCAGCCTTGGCTTTGTTAGTGGCTGCTTTCTCTGAAGGGCTAAGAGACTCCCATGCAGCTTTAGGAAGATATCTCTTCTTCCCTTTGGAGGGCTTACCATCACTGGTTGTCCACTCCTGAGCTGTCCAATCCTTCAAGCTTTTCTGAGACTTCTTCATTTATAGCCTCCTCCAGCCTTCTTGTATTCCCTAGCCAACAGCTGTGCTTTCCTAGCACTCCACTCACCAGCATCTCCTCCTTTGGAACCAGCTTTAATCTTCTCAAAAAGCTTCTTCCTCATGGTGGGTTTGGTGTAGTTGTTAGCCTCATTCACCTTGCTCTTAGCCATATATGCCCTTTAAACCGCTTTAAACGCCCCTTAGAGCTCTTTTATAGAGAAGCTAAGGGGTAGGTAGCTTACTTGCTCTTCTTCGCCTTGTAGCCCTTTTTAGCCATTCCAGCCATGTTCATAGCTACAGCAACAGCTTGCTTCTGTGGCATCCCTTCTTTACGAAGTTTGCTCACCTTAGCACTCACTGCCTCTTGCTTTCCCTTCTTGGTGTAGGGGTATTTTTTTCCATCAACCATCGGCATATCATTCTCCTAACATCATTGATCGTTCATCTTGTCTTCTCTTGACAAGACCGGGAAGAATTTTCCCTGCTGCTTTAGTCCAATCCAACAGAGCATTAGCTGCCCCTTGGATGTCCCCTCGGTTATACCTTTGTCTCACTGTACTTCTCTGGAGGTTTCCCAGCCCTACATTGAAGGCAAAAGAAACAAGGCTGTCCAGATGCCCTTGATTGTTAGCAACATTAGGGCACAAACGCAGCACCCCTCTAACAAATGTGTCAAGGTCTTTCCTGAGAATCTCATCTACTTCCTCCATGCTCAATGTCCTGTCCCAGCCTTCAGGGATGGGCAAAGAAAGCCTTTGCTCAAAGGGAACCTTGATGTGGCTCTGGTCAATGACATGACCAACTCCAACAGTCCACAAACGAGCAGGACACCTATAAGGCTTTACTCGCACACCCTCATGGTGTTTAATTGTCTTAAGAGCTTTCTCGCTAATCATTTCTTGAAGGCTTGTGTTCCAAACCAGAAGCTTACAATGGAAGCCCAGATGAGCTGAGTGTCATCATCCCACAGCAAATCAAGAGCAACAGTGAAGTCCACCCCTGTCTTCCATGCATACAAGAAACCAAACACCTCAACAAACATGAACATCACATACATACCATAGGTGATGGCACTGCGGGTGAAAGCCCTAAAGTCAATCACCCACTGAGAAGCTCCTTTGCCAATCTCAATGTCATGGTTGTATAGGGCTTGTCTTTCTTGCAGAGCAATACCAGCCATGTCTACATTAGCTGTAATCTGAAGCTGATCTGTATGAATGTGCTCAATGCGCTCTTGGATTTCTAAGCCAGCTTTCTTAAGAGCCAGCTCTCGTTCCACTTGCATCTGAGCCAAAGCCAGCTCATGTTTCTTATCCTTGCTGTCTTGCCACAAGTCAAGAAGCTTAGGAAGACCACCAGCTAGAAAAGAGAGAAGAGAAGAAAGAAGTGTTAGCATATTATTTCAAGAAGTAAATGATAAAGTAGATAGCAGTTGCGCTAATCAATAAAGCTAAGATTGTTAAACATCCCCATGTGAGAACATCTTTAATCAAAGCAAGCTTTCTGGCTTTAGCTCTTTTAGCAGCAAGCTCTGCAGCCTTCTGCTCTTTAACAAGCCTTGTCCTTTCAGCTACAATGCGCTCCCAAATATCTCCTTGTCCTGTATAGATGAGCATTTCCTTGACATACTTCTCAGCATCTTCCAGCTCCTTAAGAGCCATGATGTTCTGCATTGCCTGTCCTGTGGCACTGCCTGAGAAAGTCTTTTTGTTAGCAAGCTTGTTGTTCTCTTGAATAGCCTTCTCTTTGAAATCAAAGAAGGACATAATCTGAGGAGCCAAGCCTTGTATGTCTTGACCCACCTCAACAGCTTGCTTCACTACATCAATTGCTGCTCGTGCTCCTGCAATTAAAGCTACAATTTCAACCATCTTTCCTCATCCCCCAGAAAGCACTCATAGCAGTGATAAGTGCTCCTATCCAGAGGATGGGTTTGGCAGCTTTAGCAAGCCATTCTAAAACGACAAAAGCCCCTTGCAGGGCATCAAAGGCTTCAACGATGTGCTTGGTGTTCTTGTCAACATCGTTTACTTTTTGCTCCAC
>JACCDX010482213.1_pt1 | contig 14709 bp, 15 predicted proteins | sample 7449681 | NCBI WGS metagenome assembly JACCDX01 (sample SAMN15323450, study PRJNA562643) | freshwater metagenome | isolation source: river surface water | place: USA:Blue River Watershed | collected 2017-08-18
ACCCATGCATGTAGGGATTCATTGAAGTAGATACAGTCAAGATCGATCATGATTTGCAATTGATTGACGAATTATATATGTATATGATAAAACATCAATTGCAATGCCCTACGTGTACTTGATTCAACCAGTGGAGTTGGTAGGCACCAACCGCTATAAGATAGGCATGTCTTTGTTAAGTAACCTTTCGCGTGTTAGATCATATAAATGTGGAACTAGATACCTGTGTATTTGTGAATGCAATGATACACGCAACGTTGAACGGCGCCTAATTAATGAATTCAATGTTAGATACAAACGAATTGCGGGGAACGAATACTTCCAGACAGACGATGAAAAGGGAATGATTAAAACATTCATGGAGATAGTTATGCGCGATTGTATAGCCGAATGCACAGTATCTGCACCTGTGTGTAATAATTCCAATTCTTGGATGGAGAAATTTGGATTTAAACATTCTATATAACGATATAGCAAGTATGTTCTCGGTGTTTGGATGGATCTTTAGTTGCCTAGAATGGCAAAAAAGTAAACCCGATGAACCAATCGAAGATGAAGCTATGGAACGGGTATACCATGCAAAGAGATCCTACAATAAACCACATATGATATTATTGACACCAGAGATGATCGAACAGGCGCGGATTACATGCATGTCGCCTAAAGAGTAAGTAATGTAATAATTATTTTTTTGGAACCAGTGAAAATACGTAAAATTGAATAATTATAAACCTAATATACACTATGAGCGTCGAAAAGTCCTATTCAGTTACCTTAAAGGTCTCTATGACCGATGCTGGGTCTTTTGAATCGATCCGTATCCTTAAAGGTCGATCTAAGTTGCCGGACGATACGTTGGCTCGTGTTAATAAAGTACTTCAAGATTCCCTAATACCTTCCGCTCCCGTACGTACTACAGTTGCAATTGGAGATGATGCCGAACAGAAGATCTTCAATCACCTACTTAGTATTAGCGGAGTGAATATAGACTTTAATGTAATCGATACTTCAAGTATGACAGGTCATGGTGATATGGCCGTAGCTCATCATGGCAAACGTATTTGTATTGAAGTTAAGTGCTATACCAAACCAGTTCCAATGAAGGAGATAGAGAAGTATCATCGTTCATTGAACCTTAAGGAATATGATGCTGGTATTATGATACAGATGGACCCATGTGGGTACGCTAGAGAAGCGAACATTCGTACACCCATTGATGTGCGTTTAGACGACGGCAAACCATCAGCGTACCTGACTGCAGTGGATCCTGAAATGATTTACCCTATAATCAATATGTTAATCATGCAGCTTGATCTGGGAGTGTCGATGGAGGATGATGAATTGGAAGAGAAACGTAAAGCGCTATTAGCAATTCATGAAAAGATTATTGATCTTCGCGCGTGTATCGAAGCCCAAAAAAAGACTATTGCGCGTATGGAAACATCGGTAGAATCTATTGCAAAGCTATCGTTGGCTTAGATGCTGATTTACTTTTTTTGTCCACATGTACGCTTAACAATATCTGTTATATGTTGAATACCAGCCATGAATGTACATGCGCTGCCAATCGCAAACAGTGATACTAACACTCCTACCGTGATATCAGGATCAATCATATATACTGACCCGATATAGAAGAAGTATGATAACGTGAAAAATGCAAGCAGCGCAACTATCGCGACGGCAACAAGGATCTTATTCATGGCTATATTACATACATATAAATTTATTAAGGTCGACTCTTAATCGCAGTTACGGATGAAGTACGTACCATTAAAGGAGTTCCGAGCTGCATTTTACGTTCTGGAGTGAGATACATTCTGCATTGAATTGCTGTGCTCTTTAGATCATCTCGAATGCCCTTAAAGTCAATTGCTGCATTTAAGTAAAGTGTAAACACAAAACTTTCGTCGAATATAGTTGCAGATTCATCAATTGTGCCATTGTCCCAATATGTGGAGAATACAGTAGATACTTCTCCCGATGTGTTCAGTACACGCACTTCAAACACACCATTATCAATGTAGAAAAAGTATTTATTTAAGTCTTGAGCATCTGTGACGATGCTTGATTCTACACGCCAATGGCCATGGAGATCATATAGAATAATTTCAGCAAGTCGTGTTTGTAACAGCGTGGACGTAGTTGAATATACAGTGATAAGATAAATTGCAATCGCCAAAGTGACGATTAGCAATGCCATAATCCATTGAATTCGATTTATTCGCCTAATGCAAAGCAACTTGAGCTCATCATTTGATAATTTAGCCTCCATAATGCCTATATCACAGTAGAGATAGAAAACATGTAAAATTGATCAATATAATGATTAACATATCATTAAGGTGTAAATCAAAGATGAACGCAGAACGTTTGATCAAATCAATTCAGAAACATGGCGATTTCAAAGAAATCGCCAAATCAGAAGATGTGTCTATTGAACATCTAAAACGGGTATTCATTGAGTTGATTAAGCAGTCGCCCTCCATGGTAGTACCAGAGCCAGAAATTCAAACATCTGACTCAGAGAGTGATATAGATACCGAAACCTTTGATGAAATTATCGCAAATGCACACATTCAGTTCTCTGATGAACAATTGCGATTCATGGAACTTGCAGTGAAGGAACGCCGCAACCTCGCGCTACTTGCCCCAGCAGGATATGGTAAGAGCGCGGTGATAGAAACTACCGTTGAGTTGTTCAAACAATTGGTTCCCAAACATGATACTAAATGGATTCGTGAGCATTATGGCAATGGTGTTAATACGGCATTGTATGAGGATTATCCTCATGTCGGACTATGTGCATCTACAGGCAAAGCTGCAAGTCTTATTAAAGGACGGACATTGCATTCATTCTTAGGAATAGGCCTCGCCCGGGGTTCAGTGGATGATTGGGTCAAGCGTGTATCTACCGCACGGTATATGAAGAATACCTTTTACACGTTACGAATGGTACAAGTAATTATTGTTGATGAAGTATCTATGATATCCTCCAAACTACTTGATGATATCAGTGAATATCTGCAACGAATTCGTTGCTCTAAAGAACCATTTGGGGGAGTTCAAATGATCTTTGTTGGTGATTTGGCACAATTGAAACCAGTCCAGGGAACATTTATGTTCATATCTGGAGAATATCAAGCTGCAAAGGTTCAGACATTTAGATTGACTAAATGTTTCCGCCAGAAGGATCCAGTATTCCAAAACATATTAAATGAAGTCAGATACGGCAAATGCTCAAGCAGTTCATACAAAGAACTAGTTAAGCAAACGTCCATTGATGAAGAGTACTCCCGCGGATTAAAGCCAATGCGACTCATGTCAACAAACAATGAAGTTGATGAAGTGAATACTAGAGAGCTTCATGCGACGATCGAAGAACATGGAACGGAAATCATTTCATTCACGGTACGCATAGTTAATGAACCAAAAAAATCAGAACTATGCATGAAGGCCGATGGTATCCCGAATGAAGTGGAGCTCGCTATTGGAGCGCAAATTGTAGTAACGCAAAATCTATCACCTACTCTGGTGAACGGTACACAAGGTAAGATCATTGATATCACTAAAGAAGAAGTTGTCATAGAAACGGTAGAAGGGGTTATCGTTACGGTTGGATATATGGCATACAAAGACCCAGATGCATATGATGTGTATTCTCCGGACGCAAAAGTACTATTTCACTATATGCCATTGAGACTTGGATACGCATCGACTATCCATAAAGCACAAGGTATGACACTCAGTTTACTTGAAGTCGACCTTAAGAAGATCTTCGCGCACGGGCAAGCATACACTGCAATTAGTAGAGTTACTGATCTACGTGGATTGATCGTTAAGAACTTGGCAAAGAGGGTATTCATTTGCGATCAAGCAGTTAAGAGCTTCTATGGGGTTGAATAGTCGCCTTAACATTTTTTTATCGTGATGATGAACTAGTAAAATAGCAATTCATATATCATGATATATCCCAGCAGTCATGGACACTAACTATGGGACTATCACAATTGATGAACAGCCTGAAGACTCGCAACGATTGCAAGTTTCACGGAAAGAGATTATGATTAAAGCATTTAAACGTTCAGTATGTTTGCGATTCCCAGATTCATTAAGAATCATAGTTGGTTGTGAGTCGAAAGTATCAATGAATGTCGCAAATGGATTAGGCTTTCTATCATACTTTCTTTGCATATTACTCATCTACAAAATGGGATGGAAAGAGTTGTCTTCGATCATTTCAATCAAACCTGACTTTGATGATCAAGATAATATATGTCACAAACTACTTATGATGGCGGGGTTCAGTATATTGAATTTCTTGAATGAAATTGGAACGGCGAAAGACTCAATAGAGGCGAGGAACGAACGCGAAGAGGCGAGGAACGAACGCGAAGAGGCGAGGTTGTTCCGATTGAGAGCCGATGCTGCTATTAGAGAAGTCGTTAAAGAAAGAAAAGAAGCGCAGCGTTTCCGCCGCCAAGGTAGATCATATTTTAGTTCCGCCACTAAGGAACGTAAAGCCGCGGAAGCATTTCGCAACGAAGGCCAAGCATCGTTTGCCCATACTTCTGACGAAATTGGAAAAATGGAAATGTTTCGAGCGGATTTGTCAACCTATTGTATGACTCTTGCACAACATCAAATAATGATGACTAATGATCATTAATGGTTTACATTTTTTTGTATTTGATGAAATGATAACGAAGATGTAGAATATTGGTATCCGACAGAAACTCCCAATAATAGACACCAGCGTGGGTCTCTTTTTATGCAAAATTGACGAATGTATTCTTAAATATACCAGTCGTGTATAACACCAGGAAACGAACATGAGCGAATGCAACATCTGCGTTGAGGTCTTTAATCTCACCACGCGGGAACCTATAACATGCGTCAAATGCGACTTTGTTTGCTGCAAGAGTTGCTTCAAACGGTACATTACCGATCCGGAGCATTTGATGCGTTGTATGTCATGTTCAGTCGACTTCGATAGAACTAGTTTGGCCAGTCGCCTTGGTCAAACATTTATGAGAACAGTGTATAGAGATATTCGTCAAGATATCTTGTACGAACAGGAGAAGGCATACTTCCCCGCTACTCAAACTATCATTGAACGCGAACTAGAAATTGAAAGACTCAAAAAGAACAGAGATGATCTTGATGAGAAGTACAAGCAAATGCGCGAGAAACGCATGGTTCCATTAACCGAGTTCAGAGAATCATCTGAAATCATGGAGGTAAAAGCGGCTTTAGATCATTATCTGCAATTACGTGCTAATGTGGAGGTCGTGGATGTTCAGTTGAACGATGAACGGGCGGAATTAACAGATGCAATCGCAAAGGCGCAAAACAATAATGGGAAACCATCAAAACGCACGTATGTACTTGCGTGCACTACTGATAATTGCAAGGGTATGCTTTCGAACGAAAGCAAAAACAAGTATGGCAATTATGTATGTGCCATATGCGCAAATGTGACATGTAGCGAGTGCCAAATGGCACTCGCCGAACCAAGTCACGAATGCTGCCCTGATGTACTAGCAACAGTTGAGTATATGCGTACAACATCGAAACCATGCCCTTCGTGCGGTATTCCGATCCATAAGATATCTGGCTGTAATCAAATGTTTTGCACTGGGTGCCATGCATCGTTCGATTGGAGAACAATGCGCTTGAACAATGGGGCCGTGCATAATCCACATCACGCTGAATGGTTGCGCAACAACCGAGACCGACCACGTGAAGTACTTGACGTGCAATGTGCAATGGAACCTGATGTTTCTACATCTATTGAATTGGACCGATCGCTGAAGATGGCCATCCGACTAGCTGGAGGTATGAATAAGAGACGGGCTAAAGATCTGTGCGATTTCTTATTCACACGATACCGCAGTGTACTGCACCACCATCATATCACACTTGTGTCACTTGGGAGGGAGCGCGCAGTAATCGAACGTAATCAAGCATTGAGAATTCAGTTTCTCAAAGGAGAGATCGACGAAGCGTCATTCAAGCGATATATTCAAATCAGTGATAAGAGCGCGAGCAAGCGCAATGAGCTATTGCATGTGGTAATGCTTTGGCGAGATGCATTTCTTGATTTAATTAGCCCATTCACCGGAGACGATATTCAGCCATTGGCGACATGGGAAAGCATGATAGAACAAGTTAAGGAACTTGAAACATACGTTAACGCATGCTTTGAGGCGGTATCGCAAACGTATAATTCGGTATGCTACCGCATCATGAGCGATCGCAACATTCGTTGATGAAAAGTAGATGAATTTACATATTTCATAAATATGGTTCTGACTTTGCATTTCTACATTCAAAATCCATTTTTTTATATTTCGACAACATCGCAGTCATTGACTATTATCTACTTACATGAATAATGGTGTATGCTACAGTGCGCGAATCAACGTACAAATATATAGTTTTTGGATATGTATTTGATCATATTACTACTAACCGCCATGGCCAATATAAGTAAATGTATTCGTGCATGTTATTAAATACTATTATATAGACAGATGGATTGGACACAGCAGCAATTGGCATATAATCCTAACCCACGAGGGATTAGCCGCAAAACTATAGGCAGTGCACTTGTAATTATTATTGTATTAATGTTAGTAGCATTCGTATTTATAATGGATACCCTTTTCCCATTCACGGGAATCAAACAAGGAACTTCGGCTACCATAGGTATCGGTGCATTTGTGATGTGTATCATGGGATTTCGCGAGATGGATAAATTGATGGGTGTTAAATAAGGAAATCAAAAAAAATCATGGACGCGGATAATTGAGACAGATTTGAATTTCCCATCTATAAACACATTTTTTTATTTCTATAACATAGCATCCGTGGACGATTTCAAGTTCTACATGTATTGAAACGTAAACACTGTCGGCTGTATTCAGGATAATTATTCACGATAATGATATGTATAGTTCTTTTAATAGCTAGCGGTGTTCTGGCTACAAGTATGCAAAATAGCAGAATTTGAAAATCAAATATATCAATAAGGTGTAAAGGAAGAATGAGCAAGATTGTGGTATTTATTGATGAAGTACTTGAGCTTTGGAAGCAAATATCCGTTATTGAAAAAGCTAATAGTCCAATCTTGAAAGAAGAAATTGGTAATAACATAACTCAAATTAGAGCACTCGTGAGTGATCGTAAATTCGATGATGCAATATTTGAAGAAGCTATTCATCGTTTGTTCCTTACGAATACGGACGGAACAAATCATTTTCAATATCACAGGAGTTCTGGGTTGAAAACGCCGTATTCAGCGGAGTTGTCACTAATGGATTACAATCGTTGGTTTGATCGTAATAACGATTGCTACTTTGAACCGTTAATTGCATTCAAGGAATGTATCCTTGGTAAGTCCGCAATCGTTGGCGGTTGCCATTATCCTCAAACGGACACTCGTATTCAATACTTCAGACAGATATGCATGTATCTCTCCGCTCGTTATGGTTCTCAATCGAACTTGGAAGCTAGACTGATTGCATTAGAAGATGATCTCAAAGCGCAACGTATTATCAATGGGCAATTGATTGAACGTATTAAAATACTGGAACGCAAAACTGGTAATCTATATCCTGAATATGACTATGCTTCGATGAAGGAAACCAAACATGCTCTCCATGCTGAAATGCATGCTTATTATAAACCATTTGCGAAGTTGCTTGCTATTGCATACAACGATCTTGTTGCGACTACTCGGCAATAGTAGCAGAGGGTGTTTTTTGTACAATATTGAATATAATCATACATCAAGTATCGCATGAAACCTCGATCGGATCTTTTGTCCAAAATCTTCTGGAGTTATATCAGAAGCGATGGAATGGTAAATCTCATTTAATGGGTGCGAATTAACTGTGATTAAATGCTCCTCTACATATCTATTGACCTTATGTTTTGGTAAGAACTCCTTAGCATGAATCAGATAAGTAGCAAACGTAATTTGCTCTCCTTTTTTTACAATTGATTCAACAGTCAGTCTGTATAGCATTTCTAACTGTGCCGCAATAATATCGGTACGTCTAATTAAAGCTTCATTATAATGACGGTTCAATAGGCTCCGCGCGCCTTGAAGCAACTGATCGTATTCGAACGGATAGCATTTTTGTTCTTTTGTAGTAAATACAATATGACGAATCTGTCCCGTTAAACCATACTTGTAGCGCAATATATATTCATTATATATTGATTTCGCCAAATGAAGATTCCAATTCAATGATCCAAAAGTTGGGCGCAAATATATTAAACTATAAGACCCCTCACTCTCGCCAATAAATGTTACATCTGTTTGATCGAAACTTAAAGGAAACTGTATTGATGGATGCACGTAAATATCATCACATTCTGCCACAAAGCCTCTGAAGAATCTCCATTTTACCATAGGGTGCGTTTTGATAAGCTTTCTATATGCATCCCTAACATCTATAATAGAATCATAATGTTCCTTAAGGAACTTACGTTCTTGATAAACCTGGTTTCCAAATTCTTTGCGATTACCGGAACTCGAAACTACAGGACGCGATAATGAATAGATAGTATCAATACGTTGAGAAGGTGTATCTTTCCCAAATAAGTCATTACATCTGCACTTTTTGTGGTATTTTGTAGAAGGCTCAAACGCGGCGTAGTATGCTTCAGTAATATGATAAAGATCATTTATGCTTATGGCAGATCTCCATCCTTTTGTGAACATCCTCTCGTTGACATCCTCCGCGAACATTTCGTACATGTAGTTAAACACTAACGATTCATATACGCAAATATCTGGTTTTGTGCGATTGATAATGCCCGGAACTAATTGACCATGTACACGTTTCATAGTTTCAAAAATACCATCGGAAATCACTTTATCGTATTTTCCACTCCTCTTCAGATGAACGATATTATTATTAAGAATCTGTGTATTAAACGATTCCATACCACTACGACATCCTTCTGTTGCATTTCCCTTAGCTGGGGCCCATTCCTTATTTCGCAATGTGTTCAAGCATTCGATGATACCTTTGATGGCCTTATCGTCCATATTGGCATGATTGATTATTTCGATAATAAATGTCATAAACATTGTTGCGTAACGAATATGATGGTGTCCCATATCAATAATTTTTTTCCCTACCCTCTCAGTCTCCACCCATTTATACGTGGTATGATCCAACATGTGGAATCTAAGATCGGAGAAATTGTTCTCGCACAAGAGATGATCAAGTACTTGCTTATATGAGACAACAGGGCTAATTCGCACCTGTGGCTTGATATTTTGAGTATTAACATATTGTTTAAAACGAGAACCGATATGGTCGTTGAGCATATTATCGGCATATGAAATATATAGCGCTTGTTTTTGCCGAGTAAGTGCTACGTGTAGCAATGATTCATATTTCAATCCTCGCGTACTATCAAAACGGATTAACGCGTCTTCGCTTAAGTTAAGCGCAAATACAACTTTCCGTCCATCGCCCTTAGACGCGTGAATAGATACAATACGAGTAGCGTGTAACGATTGGTTCAAGTCGATTGATGTACCTTCTTCGCTTTTATGAAGGATGCAATAATTATTAGAACTAATGTATCCCTTTCCTTTTCTTGACCAATAAATATTAATAGCTGTACACAGACTATTTGAAGCTTCACAATTAATAATTGGAAAAATAATCAAGAAGTCTTCCGGGATTCGGTTATTGCACTCTACCTCGTCCTTATATCTGGCCATAATCTTCTCCACCCATGAATTGATATATCTTTCATTTGGTCGCTGTGAAGGTACTTGAATAAATGTTAACTGTGTCTTGTCTTCTTTGCCCATCTTATGCAATGTGATAGGTCCTAAATCCCAACGATTAAATGGAATCGCTTTATTTACAAAATCTCGAAGAACTGGATTCTCAAATCTTCGGCAACGGTTACTCGGGTCTGGTTTAACAATACGTACGGTTGGGTCTGTGTAGCCATTAATAAACTTGAATGAATTATGCTCACACTGAATGGATTGAAGTAAATCTCCAACAATGTACAAATCAGTATTGAATACATCAGCAATGGCAAGTAGTGAGTTTGCATAGTGGGGTTCAAGATCTTGTGCTTCGTCCAAGATTACCATAGTGCGCTTATTAAATGGTATTTGGTACCCATTGTAGGAGATAGATGGAGTACCATTGGACAAGAGGTTATGCTCGGTAATATTTTCGGCCCATCTGCGAATTGCAAGGAGACAATTACTATCTTCATCATGATTGGCAAACCGCCATGTGAAGGAATCTAAAGTAGCAATTACAATCAACTTATCTGTCCCATTGTGTGTAAATGGAATAGAAAATGCTTTACCATTCAAGTTACAATCATTTTCATCATAGAAGTAATTATTGCCATCTAATACCCCATCTTTAATTAAGTCTTTCGTGATTTCCATGAATTTCTCTTTGATTGTTACCTTCGCAGAGTGCAACTTAGTGATGATAACATATGTCTCGTAATGTGCAAACTCATCTAAGAATATGTTTTTCATCATGCCATATGTTTTACCATTCCCCGCCCCTTGTTGTTTAACGGTTAGTGTATACCTTGGAAGAGTGAATACTGGTAGATCACCGACCATGATTGTATTAACGAACTCAGCAACTGTCATTGAGCGGGTTGTTACCATCTTAGACATCTTAACATCATTCGGGTTGAATACACAAATCCGATCATTTACATGCACATACACGCTCTCATAATCAACGAATGATTCATACTTCCATCTTTCGTTGATTTCCAAATATTCGTCATAAAATGAGTTACATAGCTTGACAGACTTCCCTCCGTCAAGTAACCAAATAATAGAGATACCATGCGTACGATAATCCCGCATCCGCGCAGAAACTTCATCGCGAGTAATGTTACTATGTTGAAGCTCTAAAATATGTCTGCCCGATGGAAGAAGTACATCGGCATAACGAGTACGCAGCTGCCCATCACCGCCATGGAATTTATGTTCAATATCATTGAACTGAGATTGCCAGGTACGATGCCATTCGGTCATCGATGATCCTGCAATATCTGCATTTGAGTAATGTCTAAAATGCTTACGCGTATGCGTCCCATTGACAAGTACCAAACGATGCCCGTTAAAACACTTGAGGATATCGCCATGAGTTTTATTGTAATCGTCCACGTACGTGCGCGTCCCATTTACTATTGCAACTGTCGACGATGTGTCGCAACGAAATGCTCCAATGGTTTCCATGGCCCTTGCAGTACTTTGTATAATATAATTATGCAAAATTCAATTTAATCCAGAAAACCGTATCTAGGATACCGCGTATGGTGCTCTTATCAAAACCGCAAAATTGATGAAATCTAAATCTAATATACCAGTAAGGTGTAAACAAGCAACTCCAATGGACTCTACCGTAACTACTATCGTTGAATCAATTGATTCGATTCTCAATCTTTGGGAAACTGCCAAAACTACCTATAAAGAAGGCTTAGTTACTGTTAATGGTACGAAAACAATTCTTGAAAAGTCCAAACATGAATTAAATGAGATTGCTAAACGGATTGAAGTGCTTGTAAGAGAAACTAACTACGATTGCCCAGATCAGTTTATTGGAAATGCAATATATTTAGCAATTATGACGTATTACCAAAATGATAATAATGCCTTCCACCCTATAGATTTCAGTAATACTACATGGAAATATTGTATTTCAAATATCAATCCATTAGCCTTCGATTACGTGTTTGAAGTTTTGCAGAAATTCAAGTATGCCTTGTTGGCCAATAATGCACCTTTGCCCAGTCCCAGTATCCGTAACAGGTACTTCCAACAAGTACTCATGTACATCAGCGCACGTTATCATGGATCAAATGTTAATAACAAAGAGATATCCAACCTCAATCTGATTGCTCGTACACTTCGGTCGGACATACTTGCCAATCATAAAAAATATCAAGAAACTAAACTGATACTCGATATGGTTCGTACGGATGTCAAAGATCTAAAAGAGCAATTTGCCAATGTGTCCAATAAAGATATCAGCGATGAACTTGAAACATTTAGAGACTGTGTAAACGCGGATATAGGAGCAACCAAGGATATTATTATCACTACCACCAAGTCATTCACCGATCGTATAGATTATATGTGCAAGGATATGACATCTGTGTATCGTGAGATGCATTCATTAAAAGATCGTATGGATACCCTTGAAGAACGGCTATCCGATGAGCGTACAAACAATAAGCAACTACGTAAACAACTATTAGACAATGATACCGCTAATGCACTTGCTGCTCAAGATCTACGCAAGGAGATATCATCATTGAAAGCTAACCACGCCAACTCTATCAATGAACTACGCAAAGAAGTCCAAGAACTCAAAGCGGCTTCCACAAAGAAGCCCGATGGGCCTCGTCTAATTGATCAACTTCGCGATGATACAAAAGAGTTAAATGATCGTGTATCTGTTCTTGAATCAGAACTAAAAGAGCAACGCGATATCAACGCCGGTCTTGTTGCTTCCATCGATAGATTCAAAGAAAGAATCACAGATAATTCACCAACTGTGTACATCTACGACTACGAAGAGATGAAACAAAACCGTGCTGCTCTACATGCGGAGCTACGTTTGTACTACAAGCCTTTCGCGAAGTTGCTTGCTATTGCGTACAATACTCCTGTTGCTACCATTGCTAAGTAGTCGTAATTAGAGTTGACCCAGGGATTAGTCAACTGAGTGATGTTTCATTTTTTATGAATATTGGGGCTATAACAGTTGTCGTAAAATTGATGAAGTTATAAGTAGATATACCAATCGAATCATGGTCAATATGTTTATTATGCGAGTTGGGGATATTGAAAAAAACTTTCAACGATCAGTACTGGATCGTTTGACGACAGGCAATGGCGCACCAGTGTGGGGCTACAATAGTTTAAAATGCGCGGGGTTTACATCAAAGTATGTCCATCGTTACATAATGCAAACAATAGAAGACCATGGGCATATATACGCATTCTTTAAACCATCAAAGCGTAGTCCAGTGGTAGTTGTGGCAAAAAGAACAAAAATATACAAACGCGATATGCAATCACTTGAAGAAAGTAACCGTAAGAAGGGTGGTTGAATAGTACGAATGTTGGACAGTCAAAAGACTGGGACTATGAAATGCCCATAGATGAATATTGGAAAATTGAAATTCCTGATGGCGCGATAAGCGAATGTGCTACATTGGGTCAATCAAGTATCCATCCAATTAAGGTATTAAAGCATAAAGAACTACACACATTGTTATTAAAACATTTGAATATGTGCATGCAAGACACCAATTGCTGAATATGCAATTACAATATTTTTTTATTATATAGGACCTGCCATGAGTAACGTTGACCGAACCCCATTAAACTTTAGTGATAATCAGCCCGGCTGGGTAACAACGCCTACGTCGGATCGGTACGTGGCGCCTCAAGAAGGCGATGACCTTTCGTTTCGGTTCAAGCAACGGTATGCGGAATTTATTAAGAAATTACAGGAGACGCCAGTATCAGGTACTATTAGTTTCGATTACCCAAAAGAATACGTGGATACAATCATTCATAGAAAGGAGCTAATCTCAATGATAATTGCGAATAACGAAGGGCAAGCAATTGAAGAGTACAAACAATTACCTACAGCAGACAATACCGTGAAAAGACAAAATCTTAAAAACGAATCAAAAGAGCTGTCATTGTTGATCAACCACTATTGGTCGTACTTTAAACTGAATTATTTTAATGACTACGTATCCATGAAGTACAATGAGATTCCATGGAAGTTTTACGATTATCTGCGTAACCAACTGAAAACTGTTAAAACAATTTACGCCGCAATTCCGACACCGCAAGAGTTGCAGCAAGTAAAAGATATTATCGCACAATATGATAAGGGCGAACCGCAGGCAAACGAAGAAAGAGAAGTCACAAACGATGCGAGAATTGTGGCATCGTTAGCCGCGTTCAATCCCGTAGGGAAGTATATCCTTCGAAAGAAACTGGCGTTTGCAACTATCATCGTATCCGCATTGTTAATGATCGTTGCTGTTGTGAGCTTTCAATATTCGAAGATTGCATTCGGTATCCTCCTACCACTGTCGATCGTGGGTACAGTCATTAGCGGCGTATGTATCGCTAAACTAAATAAATCAATCAATGAAAAGATGCGACTTGTGCAACATAATCCACAAATTAGAGATGTTTATCCAAATCGCAAAGAATTTGACCAAGTGCTGAACATGTAGAGTAAAATGTTGCGATATATATAATAAACGCAATGGATCGGTTCAGGAAAATCAAGAGATCGTATTTGTCCCCAATGCGCTTAGATCAGCCCCGAATGAAAACATGGCATAAAGTAATGATCGGGGTTCTTGTGGCAATCATCATGTTCGTGATTGGGTTCGTCTCTGGGTTCTTTGGCCGAAGTATTCCTGATCCAGTTGTTTGCCCGCCAGAGAAGCAATGTCCCAAACAAGTTCCCTGCCCTGAACCGGCTCCATGTCCCGAACAATTCCCCTGCCCTGAACCGCAATGTCCCGAACAAGTTCCATGTCCACTGTGTCCAAGCAATCTAGTAGAAACTAAATGCCCAGTGTGTCCTCCCGCGATGGTACCTTTAACAGATGCGCCATCATCGAATCTCATGGTAGAAGCGGATA
>JACCDX010029093.1_pt1 | contig 14708 bp, 11 predicted proteins | sample 7449681 | NCBI WGS metagenome assembly JACCDX01 (sample SAMN15323450, study PRJNA562643) | freshwater metagenome | isolation source: river surface water | place: USA:Blue River Watershed | collected 2017-08-18
CCGGGGCGCCATCGCACGGGGACGACGATCTCCTGGGTCCCTGCGCCCAGCGTGACGGCGCGGGGGTCGACCGGTCGGATGCGCGGGCTCTGCAGGGTGAGGGCATGCGGACCGTCGACCAGACCGGCGATGCAGGCGCTGCCGCCGGTGGTGGTACGGCCGACGGCCGCGTCGTCGACGCGGATCTCGAGGCCCGCGACAGGCGCACCCGCGGGGTCCACGGCGCGCACGCAGAGCTCGCCGGCGCCGGCGGGGAGCGACGGGTACACGACGTCCACAAGGGGCACGCGGGTGTCTTCGTCGTCGAGCGTGACCTCGCGCTCCTGCAGACCGTACCGTGGCGCGCTCGCGGCCAGCGTCCACGTGCCCGTCGCCAACTGCACCAGCGCGAGCCCGTCGGCGCCGACGTCGACGGGGCCTCGGAGCTCCGGACCGACCGCGAGCACCTGCGCGTTGACCGGCGCGCCGTCCTCGTCGCGGGTGCGGACGCGGACCGTGCCTGGTGGCGGGTGCACAAGCAGGTCCACGGTGCCGTCACCGTCGGTGAGGTCGACGCGCGCCTCGGCCGCGGTGGCGATGCCATCGCCGCGGGCGACGACCTCCACCTCGCGGGCCGCGAGCCCGGAGATGGCGACGTCACCGCCGATGCTGCTCCGCGCGTGGAGCGACGCGTTCAGCTCGAGGGACGCGCCATCCACCGGCTGGTCCGCGCGGTCGTGGACATGCGCGGCGAGCGACGCGTCGCCCGCCTTCGGGTGCAGCACGGCCACCAGGCCCGCGGGTCCCATGGCGTCTTTCAGGATCTCCAGCGAGAAGGCCACCCGCGTGTGGCGTGTGGCGCCGACCTGGACCTTCCAACGCCCCGGCGCGAGGCGGAGGATGATCTGGCCGTCCTCCCCGACGCGGACCGGCTCCGGCGGGGTGATGCCCCCCGGCGCCTCGAAGGTCACCGTGGCGTCGAGCGGGTTGCCCTTCGGGTCCCGTACCTCGAGGACCGCGTCGGTGCGTCCGGCGGGCGCCTCCTTGACCGGTGCGACCTCCGCGGCCTTGGTCACAGCCGCGACGGGCGTCGTCGTCGCGCGCCGTGGCCGCTCCCAGGCCAGCCGGAGGAAGCCCCGCGCGCGTGCGCTTCCGGGCGCATCGCCAGCGGTACCGCCGCCGGCGAGCCCCATCGTCCAGCCCTGGCCGAGGGGGGCGCTCGCGCCGACGAGCCACTCGTGCGCCGTGGCGACGCCCGTAGCGAAGTGAGCGCTCTCCACGGCGAGCTCCGCCTCGTCGCGCAGCCGCGCGCGGAGCGCCAGGTTCGCTCGAAGTCCGCCTCCGCTCTCGGCCGTGGCGAACGGAGCGTCCGAGGCCGCGCGGGTCGTGACGTCGAGCGCCGCCTGGAGCCGGGGGGTGCCGCCGGTGACGGCGAGCCGGCCGCGCATGGTGGCGACCTCCTCGCCGAGGAGCCTGTCGGCGGTGGACGACGGCAGTGTCACGGCGGGGACGAGCGCTGCGGCCAGGTAGGCGCGGCCGCTCCATGTCCAGGTGAGCGGGAGCGCGAGGCGCGCGTCACCGAGGGCGCGTCCGCCGCCTGCGTCGGTGAGGACCCCGACACCGCCGCTGCGGTCGGCGTCGAGCTCGAGCCATCCCGGCAGGCTTCCTTGCACGCTGAGCCCGAGCCGCCCGAACGCCGTGTCCCGCGCGTAGAGACCTGCGCGCGCTCCAAGCGTGCTCCCCGCGAGGTGGCCGAGCAGCGTGCGGGACGTCTGGGCCTCGCCCTCACGGACCACCTCGACGAGCGGGGGCGAGGCCACCTCGCCGAGCATGCCGACGATCACGTCGCCGGGAGCCTGGACCGTTGGCTGCCACATCCAGACGGTGGCGCCGGACTGTTCAGGCAGTGCTGCGGGCCCGTGCGCGTCGAGGGCGTGGGCCAGACCGACGGCGAGCAGGATCATCGGCGGGCGCGCCTTCCGCGGAGCACCAGGCCGAGGAACGAAGCGGCCGCGAGCCAGAAGGTGGCGCCGGTCGCGGTCGAGGCGGCGCAGCCGCACGTGCCGCGTCCCCAGGTGACGATGACCTCTGCGTCGTCGCAGTCCTGGTCGAGGCCGTCGTTGGCGACGTCCTCCGCGCCGGGGTGGATGTCCGCCCGCGTGTCGTCGCAGTCGCCGTCGTTGTCGGCGGTGCCCTCGGACAGGCAGCTCTGCGTGCCTTCGCCAGCGCCGAAGCCGTCGCCGTCGCTGTCGGCGTAAACGAGCCCGCTGACGCCGTCGTCGGTGAGGCCGTTGCAGTCGTTGTCGGCGCGGTCGCACACCTCGGTGCCGCCCCGGTACACATCGTCGTGGGTGTCGTCGCAATCCAGCGCGTTGGTCGCGTACGGCGCACCCGTCCACGGGCAGGTCAAGGTGAAGGTCGCGTCGCGCGCTTCGGAAGCTCCGTCGCCCTGGCCGTCTCCGTCGGCGTCCGCCCATACGGTGGCACCGTCGTAGGCGTTGGGGTCTCCGTCGTCACAGTCCAAGGCGTTTGGCACGGTGTCCGCCGGCATGCCGGCGCAGTCGTACGGAACCGTGGCGGAGGGATCGCCCTGCCCGTCCCCGTCCGCGTCGCGGTACCAGGCGGCGCCATCATGGCGCGTCGCGTCGTCGGGCGCGCAGTCCGCGGGGTCGAACACCCCGTCACCGTCGGTGTCCGTGCGCGACAGAAGCACGTGCACCTGCCCGCGGCTCGCCGCGGCGCCGCTCGCGCCGACGACGAGCTCCAGCTTGCCGTCGCCGTCCAGGTCCTCCAGCGCGCCGACCGACGTGCCAAAGGCGTCACCGTTCGCAAGCCCCGTCCAGGTCTTCCAGGGGTTTGGCCCGAACGCGACGCGCCGGTCTGCCTGGGTCGTGCCCTCCCACGCCCACACCGCGCCGCTGGGCGCGATGTCGGGGTTCGCCACGACGAGGTCGGGGGTGTCGTCGCCAACGACGTCGGCGGCGATCAGGCGCACAGAGTTGGCGAAGCCGGACCTCCCCATCGGGTACAGGTCGGCGAGCGGACGCGTCGTGGCGCCACCCTCGAGCGTCCCGGGAGGGAAGGCATGGACGTGAACCGCGCCCTCCGCGTCGCCGAGCGCCATCCACGCGCCGCGCGAGGCGCTGCCCGTCGTGAGCGCGTACTGCGTCGCCACGGACGGCACCTCGAACGAGGTCCGCTCGCCGACATTCTGGTACCAGACGGCGCTGCAGGGACGCCCCGTGGGGAGCTCGTCCGCGCGCCACCAGGCGACCGTCGTGGACGACGTCTGCACCGTGGCGACCAGCAGCCAGCCGACGCCGTCGTCGGTGGCCTTGCTCGTCAGGCGCGCCCATCGGCCGAAGCCGGCCACGGCGCTGAGGCAATGCTCGATCGTGACGAGCGTGCCGTCGAGGACCTTCACCTCGCCGGTGACCCCGCGTCCGGTGTCCGGGATGCCCAGCACGTGTCGGTACGAACTGTCGGAGACGAAGGTGTCGTCGAGCCAGGCGTCCGTGTAGAGCCCGAGCGCGGTCGCGACGACGGAGCTTGGCCAGGAGGGCCCGGCGAAGGCCCCGTAGGCGCCGATGCTCCCGTTCGGGCCACGCAGGACGACGCCATCGGTGTCGGCCCCGCCCACGCGCGCGAGTCCGCTGACGACGGAGATCGCGCTCCCCCGCACGATGTCGCTCCGAAACGTCGTCGCGGGCCCTACCGTCACGGACGCGCTGTCCACCGTCCAAACGGCGAACTCACGCGATCCGGTGGCGACGATGTCTCCAACTCCGTCGCCGTTCCAGTCGGCGTTCGTCGAGACGTTCTCGCCGATGCGCAGCGTGTCTCCGGAGGCTTCGAGCACGATGCGCTCGGCGCGGGCGTCGAGCATCCACAGGAGGGCGAGCATGAGGCCACGCTATCCCGCGATTTCGCGATATGCGTGGGGCCATGTTGAAGCCGGGCGACACCCTGGACGCATGGGTCGTGGAGCGGCCGCTCGGCGCGGGCGGCATGGGCTCCGTGTACCTGTGTCACAACCGCGGCGCGAAGCGGATCCTCGCGGCGGTGAAGGTGCTTGACGCGCGGCTCGACGGCAGCGTGAAGGTCCGTGCGCGCTTCGTGCGCGAGGCGGAGCTCCTCTTCGCGCTCGACCACCCGAACATCGTCAAGGTGCGGAACGTCCGGATGGACGCGGCCCCGCCCTACCTGGAGATGGAGTTCGTGGCCGGCCGGAGCCTCGACGCGCTCCTTCAGGACGGCCCGTTCGCGCCCGGCGATGCGGCGCGCATCGCGGCCCAGGTCGCCGACGCGCTCGCCTACGTACACGGGCGCGGCGTGTTCCACCGCGACGTCAAGCCGAGCAACATCGTCGTGCAGGCCGACGGCACCGCGAAGCTCGTGGACTTCGGCATCGCGTCGGAGGCCGGGCGGCACACGGTGAGCGAGGCCGGCCAGGCTATCGGCTCGGCCGCGTACATCCCGCCCGAGGGACTCTCGGGCGGCGCGGAGCCGGCGAGCTGGGACGCCTACGCGCTGGGCGTCGTGCTCTACGAGCTGCTCACCGGGGCGAACGCCTTCCCCACGCCGACCACCGGCTCGCCGATGCAGCAGTTTCTCGCCACTCTGGCGGCGAAGCAGGGCCGCGGGCCGCTGGATCCTGTCGGTGTGCCCGAGCCGCTCCGCGCCGTGGTGCGCGCGCTCACCACCCCCGACGTTGCCGCCCGGCGGTTGGATCTCGCCACCGTGGCACAGGAACTCCGCGCGCTGGACCTCGCCGCGGACCCCGGTTTCGCCCGACGGCTCGCCCCGGTGGCGGCGGTTTCGGGCGCCACGGGCGAGACCTGGAGCGGCGAATCGTTGGAGGCGTCCCTCGGCGGGCGGCCGGTCGCCACGCCGGACGTTCCGACGCGGCCCCTGCCTCCGCCGGGCGCGTCGGCGCCGGTGTCCCCTGCGCGTGTGGGCGCGCTCGTGGCCGTCGGGGCGCTGCTCGCGGGGGCTGCGTGGCTTGCCCTTCGTGGGAGCGACACGGCCGAGGCGCGCCGCGAAGTTGTCCTCACGTCGCCGCTTCCTGCCGCCGAGCTCGTCGTGCGCTTGGACGGCGCCACGGTGGCGCCCTCGGGTGACGGACGCTGGCGAGCCGGTTCGCTGCGGGCCGGGACGCACCGCGTCGACGTGCGTCGTGGCGAGGGCTGCGGCGTGGACCCCGCACCGGAATGGTGCGGCGTGCGGGAGCTGGCCCTCGATGTCGTCGCCGGGGAAGGCGTGCTCGAGCATCCGCTCGACGCGCCGAACCCCGCGCCCCGCGAGGTCGTCGTCACGGACGCCGGTGGCGGGCTTCTCTCGCTTGCCATTGGCGACCGCGTGAAGGCAGAGGCGCCACGCGGCGCGGTCCGCGTCGAGGTGCTCCCCGGAAGGCACCGGGCGAGCGCTACGGGCGTGGGGTGTCCTCCGCCGCCTTGTGGCGAGGCATGCCCAGCGGCCTGCGCGCGCTGGGACGGCGAGCTCGTCGTGCCGTGGGGGCGTGGGACGCACGCGGTGAGCGTCAGCCTCGCGTCGGTGGCTGCATCGTCCGTCAACGGCGCGCGTGCGCCTGCGGCGACGTTGCCGACGAAGGCCGCGGCCGTGCCCGCCGCGCGACAGCCTGCGGCGTCCACGCGACCTCGCTCCTCTGGCGCCGGCGTGACGAGCGCCCAGCTTTCCACCTGGCTCGGCGCGAACGCCTCTTGGCAGCCGGAGGCTGCGCGGGCCGCAGGTCAGGGCGACGCGGAGCTCCTCGCCGGGTGGGTCGGCGTGACGCCTCCTTCCAGCGGGCCCGTCCTCGCGACGAGCCCGGCGCTCGCACAGGCCTACTGTGCCAGCCGCGGCGGCATTGCCCGCGCGGACGACCTCCCGACGACGTGGGATCTGTCCACGGCGGCGTGGCACGAGTGGCGACTTGGCGCCGACGGGCAGATCGTGAGCCTCCGCAGCGACGGTCAGGTGCTCCCCGCGGGGCCGCGCACGCGCACGGGCAAGTACAACGGGATCCGCTGCGCGCGGTAGCCTCCGCCACCGTGCCCGGGAGGTTGGCGGGATACTTCATTCAACGATAGCCCGTGCCCCTCCTCGAGGTGCTCCGTGTCCCGCCGCCCGCTGCTCCAGACGGCCATCCCCGGCCCCAAGTCCCGCGCGATCCTCACGGGCGGGGACGGCTCGCTGTCCAAGTCCTACACCATCGACCACGCGCTCGTCGCGGACCGTGCGTCGGGCTGCTGGATCACCGACCCGGACGGCAACGAGTTCCTCGACATGACGGCCGGCATCGCCGTCACCGCGACGGGGCACTGCCACCCGAAGGTCGTGGCCGCCATCCACGAGCAGTCCAGCCGCCTCATCCACATGAGCGGGACGGACTTCTTCTACCCGGTGCAGGCGCAGCTCGCGTCGCGCCTCGCCTCGCTGCACCCCGTCCGCGGTGACAAGTCCCGCATCTACTTCGGGAACTCGGGCGCCGAGGCCAACGAGGCCGCGTTCAAGCTCGCGCGCTACCACACGGGCCGCAAGTCGTTCATCGCCTTCCTCGACTGCTTCCACGGCCGCACGATGGGCGCGCTGTCGCTGACCGCCAGCAAGGTCCGCCAGCGCGAGGGTTTCGGCCCCTTCCTGCCCGTGACGCACACGCTCTACCCGGATCCGTACCGGCTCGGCGCCCGCGCCACGGACATGGCCATCGACCACATCGAGATGCTTTTCCGGACGATCCTCCCCGCCGAGGACGTCGCCGGCATCTTTGTCGAGCCCATCCAGGGCGAGGGCGGCTACATCGTGCCGCCGGACGACTTCCTCCCGCGCCTGCGCGAACTCGCCGACAAGCACGGCATCCTGCTGATCTTCGACGAGGTCCAGTCCGGCAACGGCCGCACGGGCAAGCTCTGGGCCTGGGAGCACACCGGCGTCAAGCCCGACATCATGACGACCGCCAAGGGCCTCGCCTCGGGTCTGCCGCTGTCGGCCACCATCGCCAGCGAGAAGGTGATGAACTGGAAGCCGGGCAGCCACGCCAGCACGTTCGGCGGCAACCCCGTCGCGTGCGCGGCCGCGGTGTCGACCTACGACCTCCTCCTCGAGGGCGGTCTCGTGGACAACGCGGCGAAGGTGGGCGCCTTCATGATGGACGAGCTCAAGCGTCAGGTGGGCGACCACAAGAACGTCGGCCACATCCGCGGGCGCGGCCTCATGATCGGCGTCGAGCTCGTCAAGGACCGCTCCACCAAGGAGCGCGCCATCGAGCTCCGTGACAAGGTCGTGATGCACGCCTTCGAGAAGCACGGCATGCTCGCCATCGGCGCGGGCCAGAACACGATCCGCTTCTGTCCGCCGCTCACTCTCACCGAGGACGAGGCCAAGGTCGCCGTCGACCTCTTCGCCGCCACCCTCAAGGACCTCACGGAGTAGATCATGGCCGGAGCCAAGTTCGAAGGTCTCGACTTCTACAACCTCGACGCGATGCTCACCGAGGAGGAGCGCGCTGTCCGCGACGCGGTGCGTGGCTGGGTCGACGACAACGTCATCCCCGTCATCGAGGAGCACTGCCGCAACGGCACCTTCCCGCGCCACCTCGTCAAGGAGATGGGCGAGATGGGCCTGCTCGGCGTGAACCTCGCCGGCTACGGCTGCCCGGGAATGAGCAACGTGGCCTATGGCCTCGTGGCGCAGGAGCTCGAGCGCGGCGATTCCGGCATCCGGTCCTTCGCCAGCGTGCAGACCAGCCTCTGCATGTACCCGATCCACGCCTTCGGCACGGAAGAGCAGAAGAACACGTACCTCCCCGGCATGGCCAAGGGCGACCTCATCGGCTGCTTCGGCCTCACCGAGCCGGACTTCGGCTCGAACCCCGGCGGGATGATCACGCGTGCGGTCGAGGACGGTGATTCCTACGTGCTCAACGGCGCGAAGATGTGGATCACCAACGGCACCATCGCCGACCTGGCCATCGTGTGGGCCAAGCTCGACGGCGTCATCCGCGGCTTCATCGTCGAGAAGGGCGACGCGGGCTTCTCCGCGCCGGAGATGAAGGGCAAGCACAGCCTGAAGGCGAGCGTCACGAGCGAGCTCGTGTTCCAGGACTGCCGCATCCCGAAGGACCGCCTCCTGCCGCACGTGAAGGGCCTCAAGGGGCCGTTCTCCTGCCTCAACAACGCGCGCTACGGCATCTCCTGGGGCGCGATCGGCGCCGCGATGGCCTGCTTCCACTCGAGCAAGGACTACGCGCTCAACCGCATCCAGTTCGGCAAGCCCATCGCGGGCTTCCAGCTCATCCAGAACAAGCTGGCGTGGATGCTCCGCGAGATCACGAAGGCGCAGCTGCTCAGCCTGCACCTCGGCCGCATGAAGGACGCGGGGACGATGTTCCCCGAGCAGATCAGCCTCGCCAAGATGAACAACGTCGACATCGCGCTCGAGATCGCCCGCGTGAGCCGCGACATCCACGGCGCCAACGGCATCCTCGACGAGTACCCGATCATGCGCCACATGGCGAACCTCGAGTCGGTCAAGACCTACGAGGGCACCCACGACGTGCACAACCTGATCATCGGCCGGTGGATCACCGGGATCCAGGCCTTCGAGTAGTCAGCAGCCGCTCGCGTGGCGGGCTCCCCACCACGCAGCGCCCCAGGCCAGCGCCGTCGCGACGAACAGGCTCGTCGCGACGGCGTTGTCGCGTCGGCGAAGGCGCACGACGGCGAGGACGCCCTCGACAAGGCCGAGGCCCCCGCAGGCCGGCGCGAGGATCATCGCGCCCCAGCCCCAGTTGTGCGTGCCTGCGTGGGCTGCGGTCGCCGCGCTGATCGCGAGGGCGGCCATGCCCGCCCAACGCCAGCCGGGTGACGTCGCCTCGCTCACCCACACACCATGGGGAGGCACACGCCGTCCTGGCAGACGCCGTCGATGCAGAGGGGCTCTTCCTCCACGGTGGAGCAAGCCTCGACACACATCGGCGCGTAGCCCGTGCAGCCGTCGGTCGGCCCGCAGCCGGTGCAGGCGGTGACGAACACCTGCTCTGCCATGCAGTCCTCCGCGGTGACGTTGCTCGTGGAGGTGTCGGCGGCCGTGTCCGCGCGGGTCGCGGTGTCGGCGGACTCGCCTGCGCAGGCGATCAAAAGCGTGGCGAGCAACATCGGGAACCGTCTCGCGATCATGGGGCCTCCAGCCTCGCTGTAGCCGTCCGGCCATGACCTTGCCGCATGACGTGCGTTCTGGCCACCGGCTCGCTCGCGGCGGATCGTGCCGCATGGATTCCGCGCGACAGGTCGTCGCGGCGTGGGCATCATGGCAAGGGAGTGGGTCACCATGCGCTATATGAACCTCGTCGGCCTCGCCGTCCTTGCCGCTTGCGGCGAGCGCACGTCTGACCCCGCGCACCCCTCCGCCAGTGATTCCGGACCGGACGCGACCGCGGACACCGGCCCGGTCACCGACCTCACGGGCACGTTGTGGTCCGGCAGCGGGCAGGATCTGGGTCTCTACGCGTACGGTGGCTTCTGGAGCGACGGCTGCTACGGTGGCCACATCACGGGGCCCTTCACCGTTACGGACGGCGCCTTCGACTGGCCCGCGCAGTTCAACGTCGGCGCGGGCGCACCGGAGCCGAGGGACGTACGCGCCGTGGGCACGGTCTCCGGTGACCGCCTCACGCTCTCGATTGTCGAGCTCACAGGCGAGACGTTCTGGGGGCCTTGGACGCTGTTTCCTGCGGATGAGGTGAATCTCGAGTTCTGTGACTGAAGCGTGGCCTGGGCCTTCCCGGGCGCGTAGTGCTTGAATCACGGCAGGCCACGATGAGCGTGTACCCGAGTGTCACGCTGCCTCTCGGCCGCGTTGCCGCCCTGCGACGGGTGCCCACGCTTGGCGAGGAGGCTACCGACATGAACCACCTCATCTGCGCGCTCACGCTCACCCTCGCGGGCGTCGCGCTGTTTCACGGCGCCGCACATGCCGGCGAAGGACGCCGCGACGAGGGCCACGCGCTTCATTCCGCCACGATGTACGGCGGGCCGACGCAGGACGGCGCGCTCGTGTACGTCCGCAACGTGACGAACCGCACCGTCTACCTGGGGGACAAGCGCATCGTCGGCGAGGACGGCGTGCCCCTGAGCTTCGACGTCGACACCTGCGGCGATCGCGTGCCGGCGCGGCAGACGTGCGTGTTCTACAACGAGTCCGACATCGTGATGGGCCGCAGCTACGCCGCATCCCTGACCGTGCGCGGGGCTTCCCCCGAGGCCGTCCGCGCGCAGCTGGAGCTCCGCTGCTCCTTCGATGCGCCCGCGGGGCCGCTGGCGCGCGACAACCTTCGGTGAGCCAGGCCCGCCTTGCGGACGGGCTCCTCGCTTGCTCCGCGCGTTAGAAGTCGCCGCGAGGATCACCCCCATGAGCGCCGAGCTTCCCGCCCTCGACGAGGCCAACGTCATCCACGACTGGAACGTCCACGGCGACGCGCCCGCGCCGCGCATCCGCAAGGTCCAGACCTTCGACGAGACGCTCCGCGACGGCGTCCAGTGCCCCAGCGTGACCGATCCGCCCATCGAGGCGAAGATGGAGATCCTGCGGCGGCTGTCTTCGCTCGGGATCCACTCGGCGGACATCGCGCTCCCCGGGGCCGGGCCGCGCGCCGTGGCGGACGCCACCGTGCTCACGGAGATGATCCGCGACGAGAAGCTCGACATCCTCCCGGGCTGCGCCGGACGCACCCACGAGGCCGACATCCGCGCCATCATCGGCATCGCGGAGAAGACCGGCATCAAGCTCGAGGTGCTCGCCTTCCTCGGCTCCTCGAGCATTCGCCTCTACACCGAGGGCTGGGACGAGGATCTCCTCGTGAAGCGCACCCGGGAGAGCTGCCAGCTCATCCGCAGCGCCGGCCTGCCCTGCACCTACGTGACCGAGGACACGATCCGCAGCCACCCGACGACGCTCAAGCGCCTGTTCGAGGCCGCCATCGAGGAGGGCGCGGAGCGCCTCGTCCTGTGCGACACCGTCGGCCACGCCACGCCGACCGGCGTCTACAACCTCATCCACTTCGCGAAGGGCATCGTCCGCGGCATGGGCACGGACACGCTCATCGACTGGCACGGCCACTCCGACCGCGGCTTCGGGCTGCTCAACGCCCTGGTCGCCATCGAGGCCGGCGCGGATCGCGTCCACGGCACGATTCTCGGCATCGGCGAGCGCGTCGGCAACACGCCGCTCGACCAGCTCCTCGTCAACCTCAAGCTCTACGGCGCCTGGGACGGCGACCTCGCGGGGCTCGCCCCGCTGGTGGACCTCGTCAGCCAGAGCTGCGGCGTGCCCATCCCTGTGAGCTACCCGGTCTTCGGCAAGGACGCGTTCCGCACCGGGACGGGCGTCCACGCCGCGGCGGTCATCAAGGCCATCAACAAGGGCGCCGACTGGCTCGCGGACCGCGTCTACAGCGGCGTCCCCGCCGCGTGGTTCGGTCGTCGCCAGGAGATCGAGATCGGCCACATGGCCGGCGATTCGAACATCCTGTTCTGGCTCCGCCAGCGCAACCTGCCCACCTCGCCCGAGCTCGTGACGGCCATCCGCACGCGCGCGAAGGCGACCTCGCGGGTGCTCGAGGAGCACGAGGTGATGGACGTGGTGAAGGCGTTCGTCTGACACGAGCGCCCAATGCTGGTCTGGGGTCGCGCATGGGGCCCCTCGCAACCCATGCGCGCCCCGGGCGCTCCGCGCCCGTCGGGTTGCTCCGGGCTCGCGTTGCTCGGTCCTTCGGACGCGCCTCCGGCGCCCCGCCGCATCCCTGGCGCGGCGTCGTGACGCGGTCCTCCTGTCGGCCGGGGTTCGCGACGCGGCCGAACGTGCGCTATGCTGGTCGTCGAGGAATCTCCGAATGCCTCCGTCCCGCTCCCAGCGAGGTGGCTCGGCCACCGCCGACCGGATCGCCGCCCGCGCCGAGAAGGGCCAGCTCCGTCGCGTCGCCATGGCCGACGGTGGCGAGGTGTTCACGGGCAAGACGGCGAAGCAGTCGCTCGACGCCATCGGCGCCCGCGCGATGACCGTCGACCAGAGCATCGTCGTCAGCGAGGACTTCGACCCGAACAAGCCCGAGGACCAGGCGCTCTACGCGCACGAGAAGGTCCACCTCGAGGGCTCCGGCGGCGAGGGCAGCCACACCGAGCGCGACGCGGAAGAGATCGCCGCGCGCGCCGCGGAGCGCATGGTGCTCCACCGCGCGCGCGCCGGCGAGAGCAACGTGCTCGCCTCGCGCAGCGCCGCCCCCGAGGCCCAGACGCGGCCCTCGGGCGGCGGCGTCAACGCCGGTGGCAGCGCCAAGAGCGCTGGCGCCCCCGCCCAGCGAGGCTACGCCGCGCTGCGGGACGAGGGCTTCAAGCACGCCGACGTGGTCGACAAGCTCGCCCGCGAGGTCATCTCTGCCCTGGATTCGCGTCGTGAGCTCCGCGACGCGCGCCACGCCGATCGCAAGGGCTTCTTGTAGGCGGGGAGCCCTCCATGCAGACGGTCTTCGACGAGCTCGCCCGGCGCCTTCGCCGCACCGACCTCCTTCTGCTCCGGGCGGTGCGCCGTCAGCGGGCGCGGCCCAGCATGCGCGCCAAGGGCCAGTTCTGGGGCTCGGTCATCACGGATGACGAGGTCGACGCGCTCCTGCGCGCCCACGGCGAGATCGACTACGTCGGTGGGCCGGACGGCCTCGAGGACGCGGTCGTCGCCTCCGCGGCGCTCCGGGACGCGCCGCAGGGTCGCTTCGCGCGGCTCGTCCGCGCCTTCGGACTCGACGGAGACGACGCCGACCTGCTGCTCCTTGCGCTCGCGCCCGAGATCGCCTCCGGCTACGGGCGCATCTTCGCGTACCTGAATGACAACCTGAACCAGGCCTTCCTGACGGTCGACCTCGCCACGCGCGTGCTCCGCCAGGAGCGCCGCGAGCGCCTGCAGCTCATCAGTCGGCTCATGTCGGGGAGCCCGCTCCTGCGCTACCGGTTGCTGCTGCTCCACCCGAACGAGGGCCAGGAGGCGCAGGCCGCGCGGCGCGTCTACCCGGCGCCGCGGCTCTTGCGCTGGCTCCTCGAGGAAGAGGAGCTCCCGAGCAGCGCGGGCTTCACGCCGATCCCCACGGAGGGCGAGCTGTTCGTGCCGGGGCCGACGAAGAAGCGCATCGCGGACCTCGATGACGCCCTGCGGGGGCCCGTCACCGTGGCGCTCGTCGGCGGGACGATGGGCATGCGCGAGGCGACGGCCATGCACCTCGCGCAGGTGTGCGAGCGCCCGCTCGTCCGCGTCGATCTCGAGCGCGCCCGTCCCTACCTCGAGGAGCCCTGGGACCTCATCCGCGAGCTGCGCCTCTCGGGCGCCCTGCCCTACCTCGTGAACGTCACCTCCGCGCAGGAGGACCCTGCGCTCCGCGCCCAGTTCATGGCCCTCGGCGTCGCGCTGGCGGGCTTGCCGTACCCGGTGCTCGTGGGCGGGAGTGACCGCCGCGCCATCGGGGCGCTGCTCGGCAACGAGCGCACGAGCGTCACGGTGCAGGTCGCGCGGAGCACCCTTCAGGAGCGCAACCTCGCGTGGGAGGCGGCGCTCTCCGAGCGGGGCTGGGATGCGACGATCGCGGACGACATCGCCGAGCGCTTCTACTCGGTGGGCGGGACGACGATCCAGCGCATCGTCGAGCGCGCCGAGGCCGAGGCCGGCGGGCGGCAGCCCACGGTCGAGACCCTGTGGGGCGCGGCGCGCGAGCTCTCGCGTCCCGAGTTCCGCGGTCTCGCGACGCACATCGTCCCCCAGTACCGCTGGGAGGACCTGATCATCTCGGACAAGGTGGCCGGGCAGCTCCAGCACCTGACGCACTACCTGTCCGAGCAGGAGAACGTCTACCACCGCTGGGGCGCGGTGAAGGTGCGCGCGCGCGGCTACGGCATCAAGGCGCTGTTCTCGGGCGGACCCGGCACCGGAAAGACCATGGCCGCCGAGGTCATCGCCGGCACGCTCGGGCTCGACCTCTTCCGCGTGGACCTGTCCAGCGTCATCAGCCGCTGGGTCGGCGAGACGGAGAAGAACCTCCGCGAGATCTTCGACGCGGCCGAGGGCGGCGGCGCCGTCATCCTCTTCGACGAAGCGGACGCGCTGTTCGGGAGCCGCGGCGAGGTGAAGCAGGCCCAGGACCGCTTCGCCAACCAGGAGGTCAGCTTCCTCCTCCAGCGCCTCGAGGTGTTCGAGGGCTGCGCCATCCTGACGACCAACCTCCAGGAGAACATCGACGAGGCGTTCCTGCGGCGCTTCGGCGCCGTGATCGAGTTCCCGATGCCGGACCCCGTGCAGAGGAAGCGTCTGTGGGAGAAGGCCATCCCGCCGGCCGCGCCGCGGGGTGACGACCTCGACATCGACTACCTCTCGAACCAGTTCGTCCTCGCCGGCGGCGCCATCGTCAACTCCGCCATCAACGCCTGCATCATCGCCAGCAGCCGCCGCGAGAAGGTCTGCCGCCGCCATGTCGTGGAGGCCATCGCGAGGGAGCTCATCAAGATGGGCAAGCAGGTGAGCCGGGTATACTTCGGCGAGGACTACGAGTTCGTGAGGAACTTGTAGGCGCGCGTCTGCGGGTCGTCCGCTGCGTTGTCGCCTGCGGTGCGTCCTCACGTGCTGAAGCACGCTCCGGTCGCTCCTCGGCTCCGCCTTGCGGCCACCTCCGCAGCCGCACGCCTACGGTTGCCGTGGCG
>JACCDX010747652.1_pt1 | contig 14696 bp, 13 predicted proteins | sample 7449681 | NCBI WGS metagenome assembly JACCDX01 (sample SAMN15323450, study PRJNA562643) | freshwater metagenome | isolation source: river surface water | place: USA:Blue River Watershed | collected 2017-08-18
GTACTGGACTGGATGCCGACCTGCTCGATGGCCAACATGCGAGTGCATTTGCCTCTAGCACGCACAACCATAACGCTGCCTACCTCGGCATCACCGCCAAGGCCGCCGACGCTGACAAGCTCGATGGCTATGACTCCACCGCGTTTGTGAGGTCAGTCAACGGTGCCGGGCCTGACGCTGCTGGCAATGCGACAGTCAACATTGATCTGTCGAGCCGGGTCGCAAAGACCGGCGACACGATGACGGGGAATCTGACGATTCAGAACACGGCCCCGACCATCACGATGCAAGACACAGACAACGTGACCCGCTCGCTTCACGTGAATAGCAATCTCATGGGATTCCTCGATAGCGCTGGCGCCTGGGACATGTATTCCAACAACTCGGGTCAAGTCTGGTCGAAGAACTATGGCTGGCTTCACGACTATTTTTTCAGCACTGTCAGCAACTGCGTTCGAGTGGGACGTAGCTATGACTACACGCCGGGGACATCTGTGAACGGTGGGAATACGGGTAACTGTCATCCGGGTCTGTCGAACGTCATTAACTGCTACGGCAGCGGCAACCTCTTCGTTCTGGAAGAGGAACTATTCGATAACGGCTCGCAGGTCTATCCACGCGTTGTTCGGCGGTTTTTCAACTGCGCCTGCAATTGCGATTGCTGCTGAGAGGGGCTGAAATGAAGTGTTTCATCGTTACCAAGAACGCTCCTTTTAAGGTCGAAGTGACGCTGGAGGGGGAAAACTTGCGCCTCCGATTTCCCGACGACAAGATTCTTGCGGACCCCGACGCTACGCCGACGCCTGAGCAGGACGTCGAGCTTGTGCCCCGCGAACGAATCATCCACCTGGGGAGCCTGCGCGAGCGCGGTGACTTCGGCGACCACGCGATCTTCACAATTTACGACCGACTCAGCACGAACGCTGACAAGGCTAACCCTGCGGTCTTCGATAGCGTGTCGAACCTCTACGCTGCGACCCTAGCAGCACGTATGGATACCGGCACCTACCATCGCACGGTCATGCAGATGTTCCCAGTCGCGGCGGTCTACGTCCCGCTGGCTAGCGACCCCGTCTCGGCATGGTCAATTGCCCTGAACGTCGGGTCGGCCGACGACGTAACCTTGGGTGGTGGGCTAGAGAAGGCGGATGGAATCACCATCCCCATGACCGGTGAATTGCTGGTCTTCCCCCGCGTGGAGTTCATCTCTAGCGATCTGACCGTACCCCCCGGCGGCGATGTGAGCTTCTCCTTCCGGCTGGTTGACGCGCAAGGTATCCCGATCACCGACCGTGACGCCGAGGTCTACCTCGACAGCACTGCTGGCTATTTGGTGCAGCGCCGGGTCAAGACGGTGGGCGGTGCAGGGACCGCGACGTTCCGCGCCGATGGTCTGAGTGTTGGTGAGCGTTTGAAGATCAAGTGTGGCTTCAAGCTGTTCGCGGGTACAGACGATCTGTTCGTGACTGTTGCATGATCTTCGACATTTTCCCCACCCGTGTCGGCGTCTGGCACCTTGACCTTGGCGTTGACTTCGACGCAGCCATGGCTAACGAACTACGTGCTGCGCATGCCTGCCACCGTACCGGTGAGCAGATCTGGGATCGGAAGCCCCACGACATCTTTGATGGCAGCTTGCCGGCTTGCGCTTTGTTGGCTGACTGTGCCCGCGAGTATTTAGCCGAGTTCGTCGGCGAGAGAGGTCGTGTGGCCGCTATCACCGGACGCGAGATCGTTCGTGAGCCGGGCGTGGAGATCATGCCCCATAGCGACGCGGATGACGCCCACGTCCACGGGGCGTACTTCCCTATGGGTGCCGAGATCGACCCGTCGCGCCCCCTGCTGGAACAGGTCAACGCTTTCGGCCCCAACGGCTACGCCATCTGCGGCAGTGACTTCCGCTCTGCGGCCACCGAGGCAGGTTTGCTGCCGTGGGAAGAGATCCGCAAGTATTGGGTCAAGCCGCATCGTGGCCTGCTCGTCGCCTTCGACGCGCGGGCTGTTCACTTTCAAAGGCCGCACGCCGGGCCGGGGCAGTTCGCGCAGGCGCTGCTCAACGTGCATGTGGAGAGGACTCATGGCTAAGTTCAAGATCATCCTGCTGCACCCGCAGACGAGGAAGCAGCGCGTCGCGCTGTACGACAACATGACCAGCGCGCTAACCGATGAGCAGGGTCAGCGGCTTGCCCCGCATATCAACACGGTTCCCCAGCCTGATGCACCGGTGGTCAGCCGCGAGACTCCGCTGGGTAAGACCAGCCCGCGCGTCCTGAAGATCTCGCTGGGGCTGTCGTGCAACTACGAGTGCGAGTACTGCTCGCAGCGGTTTGTGCCACGCGCTGGCGAGACGAGGCCCGACAGCGTTCAGTCCTTCATGGACGGTCTGGACGGCTGGGTGAAGCAGCCGCCGGAGAAGATCGAACTGTGGGGCGGCGAGCCTTTCGTCTACATCAAGACGATGAAGCCGCTGGCCGAGGCGCTGCGCACCAAGTACCCCGGCGTGCACCTGTCGGTGATCACCAACGGTTCGCTGCTGACGCCCGAGATCAACCAGTGGCTCGACGAGATGGGCTTCAGCGTCGGCATCAGCCACGACGGCCCCGGCCAGCATGTGCGCGGACCTGATCCGTTGGAGGATGCTGAGAAGCGCGCCGCAATCCTCGACCTTTACCAGCGCCTGAACCCGCAAGGGCGCATCAGCTTCAACACCATGATGAACCGCCACAATATCTCGCGGGCTGCGGTTCAGAAGTTCTTTCAAGAGCTTACCGGTGATGAGCGTGTGCCCATCGGTGAGGGCAGCTTTGTCGACGCCTACGACGAGGGCGGGCTAGCAAATTCGCTGCGCGCAGCTGAGCAACTTCCTTACCGCAACCGTGCGTTCGGCGAGATGCGTTCCGGCCAAGCAGGCAACTTCGGGATGATCCGCGAGAAGACTGCCGGCTTCGTCAACTCCATTCGCGTCGGCCGCAGGGCCGAGTCTCTAGGTCAGAAGTGCAGCATGGACGACCCTGACAAGATCGCTGTCGATCTCACGGGAAATGTGCTGACCTGCCAGAACGTGAGCGCCAAGGCATTCGCTCCGAACGGCGAGAGCCACAAGATCGGCCATGTGAGCGACTTCGCCAACATCAAGCTCAAGACGGCCACGCACTGGAGCAAGCGCGAGGATTGCCCCAACTGTCCGATGCTGCAGATCTGCCAGGGCAGTTGCATGTTCTTAGAGGGGCCGCTCTGGGACGCATCGTGCGACAACGCTTTCTCCGATGCCGTGCCGGTCTTCGCCGCAGGCATTGAGTTCCTCACCGGCTTCGTACCCGTCTACATCGATGGCCCACAGCGGGAAGATCGAATGGACATATTCGGTTTCGTACGTCCTGGGCCGCTGAACGCCGCTGACCGGTCCCCCAAGCGATTTCCCATCCGAGTTGTAGCCGTATAAAAAATCTATTTCGTTTAGCCCGCCTGGCTCACGCCAGAGCGGGCTTTTTCTTTTTGGAGAAGACCATGACCGATGACACCCAGAACCCCTCGGTCCTCAGCATGCGCCAGGAGGACCTCGACGAGCTACTGACTCTTGCTGCCGAACGCGGAGCTGAGCGATGTCTCGCGCATCTAGGTCTTGAAAACGGCAGTGCAGCTCGGGATATCAGGGAGCTTCGGGATCTTCTCGAAGCGTGGCGTGATGCCCGTCGCACTGCCTGGCGGACCGTGATCAAGGTTGCGACCACCGGCATCTTGGCCACCCTTCTTGTCGGTGCCGCCATCAAGCTCAAGATCATGGGAGGCCCGCAATGATCGAAACCTTACTTGGTGGCCTCCTGGGTGGGGCCTTCCGTCTGGCGCCTGAGATTCTCAAATGGCTGGATCGTCAGGGCGAACGCAGCCATGAACTGGCTATGCAGGAGAAAGCCTTGGAATTCGAGTTGCTCCGGGGGGCACAGCGCATGTCGGAAATCGGCGCCACGGCTGATGCGGCTTGGAACACGGGTGCGTTGGATGCACTGAAGGATGCAATCGCTGCACAGGGCCACACCACGGGCGTAAAGTGGGTTGATGGCTTGTCCAGCAGTGTCCGGCCGGTCATCACCTACTGGTTCATGGCGCTTTACTGCGCTGCCAAGTCGGCCTCGTTTGCATCGGCCGTGACTGCCGGAACAGGCTGGGATGTAGCCATCCTACATGCCTGGACCGAGGCTGACCAAGCCTTGTGGGCAGGCGTCTTGAACTTCTGGTTCCTTGGACGCGTTTTCGACCGGGTGCGTCCGTGATCGAGGTGCCGAAAACGGCAATCGAGCTGGCCAAGCGCTTCGAAGGGTTCGAGCGCAAGGTGAGGCGTGGCACGGACATCACGGCCATCCCCTACGTCTGCCCCGCAGGCTTCTGGACGATTGGCTACGGTCACCTGTGCGATGCGGCGCATCCGCCGATCACCGAAGGGGAAGCCGAGATCTATCTCACGCGTGATCTGCAAACAGCACTGGTGGCGACGTTGCGCTACTGCCCGGTGCTTGCCGCCGAGAACGAAGGGCGACTCTCAGCAATAGTGGATTTTGCGTTCAACCTTGGTGCCGGACGGCTGCAGACGTCGACGCTCCGCAGGCGGATCAACCAGAAGAACTGGCCGAGCGCGGCATTAGAGCTAAAGCGTTGGATTTATGGTGGAGGGCGAGTTCTGCCTGGTCTGATCGCTCGACGCCAGGCAGAAATCACACTCCTACTTTAAAAATCAAGCACTCTCTATTTGAATACAAAGCGAGCTGTTGCTGACTTCCCACCTGACGTTATGACTACAGCCACTTTGGTTCCTGTAGTCACTTTGAAAGTTCCGGAAGCTTCTAGTCTGTCTCCGCTGGGCTTGAGTTCGACCTCTTGCCGTTCAGCTCCGGTGAGCAACGTCAACTTGGCGGAGGCCTTTGAAACATCGACTGCTTTGCCATGATCACGCACATAAAGGCGTAGTGACGTCGGCGAGGCAACTAATTCGTAGTCGATATCCTTGACCGTGGTGAGGACGCCCCCGTGCATAGGTTTGTGATCAGCATCGTTGGGGCCAGCCCATGCAATCCCACTCAGTACAAGTGCAGTTGTCGTCAATAAAGTGCGCAGTTTCATAAAAATTCCTTTCAGTGATTAAGCCAAGGCAGAGAAGTAGGTCAGAACGCTTCAGCATCTTTGTCTTGCATTAGCGATTCGGCAGGCTTGCGTCCAAAGATCCAAAACATGGCTGGCGTCAAGAAGGTATCCAGCAGTGTCGAACTGATAAGACCCGAAAAAATCACCACTGCCACTGGATGTAGAACTTCTGTACCGGGTCTTTCAGCCTCAAACAGCAGGGGTGCAAGAGCAAAGGCGGTCACAAGTGCGGTCATTAAAACGGGACTTAACCGCTCGAGAGACCCGCGAACAATCATTTGAGTGTTGAAGGATTCGCCCTCAAATCGCATGAGGTTAATGTAATGACTGACCTTCAAGATACCGTTACGTACTGAAATGCCTGCTAGCGTGATGAAACCGATCAATGCAGCGACTGACAAAGGCTGGCCAGAAAGCCACAATCCGAGAACGGCACCGACCAGTGCCAGGGGGATGTTCACCATGATCAATGCGGAAAGGATGGCCGACTTATATCGGCTGTAGAGCACGACAAACATCAAGATCACGGAGATTACAGACAGCAAGCTAATCAAACGTGACGCTTCTTCTTGGGCTTGAAATTGCCCTCCCAAAGTGATGAAGTACCCCTCTGGTAAACGAGACTCGGAAACGATTTGCCGAATTTCTGCCACCACCTCCGACAAAGGTCGTCCAGAGGCATTAGCCGAAATCACGATACGACGTTTACCGTTGTCCCGGCTGATTTGGTTAGGTCCGTCCGCGTCTTCAATGGTCGCGACCTTCGACAAGGGGATGCGCCCGGCTGGTGTTTCAATCAACATCTGAGCCAGTCCCTCTATAGAGCGAGAGGATTCTGGCAAGCGGACCACGAGCGCAAATCGCCGTCCACCCTCCATGATCTGCGTTACGCGTTCACCTTCCACAAGTGACTGCAAAGTGGCGAGTACCTGAGCCCCAGACAGTCCGTACTGAGATGCAGCTGAATAGTCAACACGGACTTTAATCTGCGGCGCTAGCACCTGCTTCTCGATTTGCAAATCGGCGATTCCTGGGATACTGGCCAAGCGAGCACGCAAGGAGTCAGCCTGGCCCCTGAGAAGATCCAGGTCTTCGCCGAAGATTTTGATGGCGATTTGCGAACGAACACCCGAGAGCATGTGGTCGATGCGATGAGAGATAGGCTGCCCAACTTCGATAGAAGCGGGAAGATTTGAGAGGCGCGCACGGATATCCGCGCGGACCTCGTCCATCGACCGCTTCAAATCGCCTGCAGGCTTGATGCCCACATCCAGTTCACTGACATGAACGCCTTCGGCATGCTCGTCAAGCTCTGCTCGTCCGCTTCGGCGCCCCACATGAACCACCTCTGGTACTTGCTTAACCAAGATCTCGGCCTGCCGTGCAAGAGCCGATGATTCAGTCAAGGTAACACCTGGATTCAGGCGCAGGCCTACCAGAAGTGTTCCTTCATTGAAGGGGGGTAAAAACGTGGTCGGAAAGAACGGGACAGCCGCAGCAGCCAAGATGACGGCAAAGCCTGCACTGGCGATTGCTGCGCGCGGCCTGTCTAGAACCGATTGCAAACTGCCTTTGTACCGCTGTTTGAGCCAGGCAAGGACTTTCGTGTCGCCATGGTCAAGATTTTTCATCAGGGGCAACAGGTAGTAGCTCAAAACCGGCGTCACCGTGACCGATACAAGCAAAGAGGCCAGGGTCGAGATGATGAAAGCGATACCCAAGGGTACAAACAATTTACCTTCTAGCCCTGGAAGTGCGAACAGTGGCAAAAACACAAGTACGATGATCACGGTCGCGTAAAGGATGGCCGAGCGTACCTCCATAGACGCCTTGGCAACCAGTTTCAGCAAAGGCAAGCGTTGGCTGGCGTCTCGAGCGCGATCTTCTTTCAGGCGCCGCAGGATGTTCTCCACATCCACCACGGCGTCGTCCACGAGCCCACCAATAGCGATCGCCAAGCCACCCAGCGTCATCGTATTGATCGACAAGCCGAAGTACTTGAACACCAAGGCGGTAATGAAAATTGACACGGGGATGGCGGTAAGCGCGATGATCGTCGGTCGAACGGTTCCCAAGAAAAAGAACAAAATAGCTGCCACAAATACAGAGGCGCCTATCAGCTTTCCTTGTAAGGTGGAAATCGAAGCTTCAATGAAACTGGCTTGACGGAAGGTCACCCGAGGCGCTTCCATACCTTCGGGTAGTGAGGCCTTCATCCCAACTAGCGCATCTTCGATGGACTGAGTCAAGCTTGTTGTGTCAGCAGTCGGTTGCTTCTGTACGCCTAGGATGACAGCAGGTTTACCCTCGAAACCTGCATCACCTCGTTTGATTGCCGGGGCAAAGGTCACTTCTGCGATCTGTCTAAGAAGGATGGGTTGTCCGCTTTTCGCAGCAATCGCCAAGTTGCGTAGATCGTCCAACCGGGAAGTACGCCCTAGATTTCTAATCAGGTACTCACGGCCATTGAGTTCAAGAAATCCCCCCGAGGTATTTGCTGAGAAACCACGCAAGGCGACCTCCAACTGGTCCAACGAGATACCCAACTCCGACATTCTCGACGTGTTGGGCTGTACCTGGAACTGTCGCACTTCACCGCCGATAGGAATGATCTGCGCTACACCTGGGATTGATAAAAGTCGAGGCCGCAGGACCCAGTCGGCGTACTCCCGAACCGCCATGGGAGAAATTTTTTGTGGATCGACCGGAATAGCGATCTGCATGATCTCTCCCATGATCGAACTGATCGGTCCCATGCGTGGCAATACGCCTGCTGGTAGTCCTTGCTCCATGGCAGACAACCGCTCCGATACCAGTTGGCGTGCACGGAATATGTCTGTATCCCAGTTAAAGGTCACGTAGAGGAAAGATAAACCTGACGATGAGGTCGAACGGATCGACTCCACGCCCGGCAGGCCATTCATTGCGGTTTCCAGTGGAAAGGTGATTAGCTGCTCCACCTCTTCTGAAGCCATGCCACCCGCCTCGGTCATGATGGTGACGGTGGGCTTGTTCAGATCAGGGAAAACGTCAACCGGAGTCCGTGTGAGGGTAAATGCGCCGTAAGCCATAAGTACAGCGCCAGCGATGAGTACCAGCAGTCTGTTGGCCAGACTGTTATCAAGAAGCCACTTGAACATTTTGTGGTTCCTTTATCGAACTTGGTTGATCAGAGTGGCACCTTGGGTCGCCACTCGATCACCTGGCTTAAGGCCAGAGGTGACCGCAACTCGCGAGCCGTCCAGCGGTTCGAAGGTCACTGTGCGTGGCTCAAACTTTTCAGGCGCAACTTTGACCCATGCCACTGTCTGGTTTGCTGCATTCTTCATAAGGGATGAAAGAGGAATCGCAATGCCTTGTGTCGTTTTCTTGGTTTGTACGTAGACCTTTACCGGTTGGCCCACCGCCAGTCCAAGCATGTCTGGATTTAGCGCCTGAAAGTTAAGTGGCAAGGCTTGCTCGCGCAGACTGCGTGCAGCACCTATAAAGTTCAGTTGGACCAATTGATTGCCCACATTCATCGAGGCACTGCCGATGTTGCTAAGCTGATCCGCGTCAAAAGCCAAGGCCTCGATTCGCATACGGCGAGGATCAACGATTTCAAATATCAGTTCCCGTGCATCCACGACTTGGCCCGTCACGACTTGGGCCGAGGCGATTACGCCTGAAACTGGTGCAACGAGTGCTTCTCGGCTGGAGAGGCCACTTCCTACGGCCGCTATACGATCGGTCAAACTGGCGACCTCGCTTTCTGCGGTCTCAATGTCCTTTCGGGGCACTGTGTCGGATAAATCCCGCAATCGCGCAAGGCGTTTTTCAGCAAGGGATTTACCTACACGCAGCTCAGCGAGTTGCGCTGACTGGCTGGCTTTCTCCAATGGAGCGACGGCAGGCACCACATAAGCCAGCACATCGCCTTTTTTAACGGCTTGACCCGCATTGGGCAAACCATTGGGTCCAGGCTCAATTCGTCCCGCATTGATGGGTTGGACTTTGCCCCCTGCATTGGGATCCATTAGCACACGGCCGTTGAGCTCGAAAGAGCGTGGGAGCTCAGATGCCTCTGCCACTGCCGTACGCACTTGGAGTTGGCGCTGTGCCGGTTTCGGCAAAAACACGCTGCCATCAGCCATGCGCTGCGGTCCGTTTGTGCTGGCTGTTGCAGGAGCACTACCGTGATCATGACCCTCGCCTGCGTAAGAGGGGAAGCCCACTCCAATGAGACTCATCGATGTGACGACAGCAACGGCATGTAAATTGATAGAAAAAGTCTTCTTATTCATGTTGCGGTCTCCTTAACCACGTTGAATTTGGCGACGACGAAGGAAAGCAATCAATCCCATCACGACAATCAGAGTGCCAGCGCTCCACACAGCCATGGATTTCCACGAAAATCGGCTTTTGAGTTTGCCCTCGTCCTCATGTGCATCTAACTCGGTGGTGAGCAAATCGTTCAATTCACCGGCGCTGATCGTGGCAGTAATGGCCAAGACCCCTGGCTTGATGGCGTCGTTTAGACTAATCTCGTATTCGCCCGCAGCAACTTTTTTTGCTTTGTATTTCGTGCCAGCAATCTCCATGTCGATCTGCGCGTCGTTCACCGGAGTGTTGTCCGCAAAGCGGTCTAGATAGAGCGTGACTTGGTTGCCATTGATGATGCCGACCAGTTCCAATTGCTCTGACACGGCTGCAAAGCGAGGCAGTGCATTGCCTGTAATTGGTGTGGCCGTGTTTCCGTGGTCGTGCCCAGGGCCAGCAAAAGCTATTGAACTGAGTAAAAAGAAAATCAGCGCTAAGACTCTGGCAGCTGTTGTGTAAGTGGTCTTCATGGTGTTCCTTTAGTTCTTTGCGAGTCGACGCGTCATTGAGGCAGCAATCCCAGCGATTGGCGCCACACTGAAATGGAGGCAGCTAGGTCAACTTGGCTACGAGCCTCTTGTCGTTCAGCTTCAACGGCTTCGGCCTCGATTCGAAGTCGAGTGGGTAAGTCTGTTTCACCCAACTTGAATGACTTATCGAAGAAGCCCCGTGATTCCCTGGCTAGCTGGGCTCGGCGCTGGGCGGCATTGAGTTGAATCCGGGATGCCTCCACTCTTGCTGCAGCGGCACGTTGGTCAGCTTGGATGCGATCTTTCTCCAGGGTTAGCTGTGACTGGACCTCGATGGCCTCGGCTTGTGCGGTGGCGATGCGTGCGTCGTATCGAGGCCCAGCACCGAAAGGCAATCTGATTCCAACCTGAACCGTTTGCCCGTACCTCTCTCCGAATGCGCCTCGGTCTCGCGTAGTCGCAACTGTTAGCTCTGGATTGGCGCGCTTTTGGGTGCTGATTAAGTTGGCTGTACGCTCCGCGATGGCGATTCGATCTTCCAATTCGGCGAGTAGGGGGTGACTGATGCTTTGCGAGGAGCTTGGCGTTGGCTCGTTTCCAGTGCCTGACGATGTAGCGGGCGCGGACGTCGAACCTGTGAGCGCAACGAGTTGTGACAAGGCTGCCGAGGATGCCGCCTGGGCTTGAGCCGCGATCGCCTCGGCTGCAGCAGCAGCCCCTTGTGCTTGGTGTTGATCAGATCGGGCCAGATCACCAGCTTGCACTCGTTTGGCGACATCTGCGGCCAGCCGTCGTGCGTTGATCAATTGCTCACTCGCCAGATCAGCATCCACACGAGCGCGTTGCCAGCCCCACCAAGCTTCTCTGACTGTTGCTGCCAGGCGCAGTTGGGAAGCAAGCAGTTTGCGTTCAACGAACGACACTTCAGCTTGGGCCAATTCAGCACTGGCCGTTCGCTGACCAGGTAGCCAAAGCGGTATAGCGAGGCCAACTTCGGCTTCACGCGCACCGTAGTTACCTGTCATCTGGTCGGTGCGCTGCCTTACTTCTAGCGTAGGGGCTTCAGGAGAGAGCAGATGGGCAGCTTTGGCTTGTGCCTGAGCGGCATCGCGACGGGCTTGAAGCGCGCGAGCCTCAGGCTGCCTCTGCCAAGCTGCATCAAAGATCGATTTCAGTGAGGCGTAACTCGCAGACTCGGCGACGGGGTTGTTCTGTGCGTGGGCGCTAAACACCCAGCAACTCAATGCGACGGCCGATAGCATAAGCCGAATCGGCGCCTTCGCTCTTTTGATCAAAAGCATGACGTATCTCCAATGGTGAAAAATCCAAGGAGATCGACGAGCAGCGACCATACGGTCGCGCGCATTAGTGCTCGATGCTCAAGGCATTACGGGCACAAGCGTGCAGGGTATCGAAAGGTAAGAGAAGAGACCCGAAGCTCGCCGATCAGGCAAGCGCAAGCCATTGAGGGCGTTCAGGTCGCTCAGCTAGCGTCCGCGAAGGGCTAGCGTGAGGCTGGGAATGATGGTCTTGGGCAACCATCATCGTGGGCACATTTGCGTAGCTGGTCAGAGCAACTGAGCAAGCCAGGTGACAGGTTGCGCAGTCGTGATCCAGGGCGGCCGACATGGACGAATCATTGTCTGCGCTTTCACTGGTAGCAGACTTGTGATCATGGCTGTGGTGCCCAAGGTGCTTCGCTGTAGCACCACCTTCGTGCTGGCAATATCCCGCCACCGCTGCCCAGCTGAACTGCAGGGGCAACATGACGAGCATGAATATGACCAGGAACTTTTTCATTTTTTAACAATGTAGCAGCTTCAGCCTTACGGTGCCTCGTGTTCGGTCGTTTCCCTTACGAAGTTTGCGGTCAATCTACAGAATGGTGACCACATATCTGCGCCTATTTTGCTGCCTTGAGTAGGCGTAGTCCGTTGAATACCACGAGCAAACTCGCACCCATATCTGCAAAGACAGCCATCCACATGGAGGCATCGTCAAATATCGCCAATAGCAGAAAAATTAGCTTTATGCCTAACGAAAGGCTGATGTTCTGCCAGAGGATGGCATGGGTCCATTTCGATAGTCGAATGGTTTCTGGTAAGCGGCGCAGGTCATCGTTCATGACTACGATGTCTGCAGCTTCCATGGCTGTGTGCGTTCCCGCCGCACCCATTGCAAAACCAATGTTCGACTTTGCAAGTGCCGGAGCGTCGTTGATGCCATCACCGGTCATGGCTGTGACACCGTACCGCGTTTGGAGTTCCTCTATCGCAAGCAGCTTGTCCTCGGGCAACAAGTTGCCCCTGATCTCTGAAATACCTGCCTGATGCCCGACAGTGCGCGCCGTTGCGGCGTTGTCTCCGGTCAACATCATTGGAACAACCCCAAGCGCCTTGATCTCGGAAATTGCCTCAATGGATGAGGGTTTGATCATGTCAGCCACAGCAAACAGGGCGATGACTCGGTCACGATCGGCCAAAATGGTTACGGTTCGGCCAGCTTCTTCATGAACGATAAGGCGTGCTTCCAACTGCGCTGAACATTGGCCGCGTTCCTCAATCCAGCGGTGATTCGACAAAATATAGGGGTGTCCTTCGATCACACCCTGAACGCCACGGCCAGCGACTGCTTCAAACCGATCGACCTCTTGGGGGCGAAGCGCCAAGCCTTGAGCAATCGCCTTAGAGACGGGATGATCCGATCTCGCAGCCAGGCTCTTTGCGAGCATTTCCACTTGTTGCTGAGGCAAATCTTTTGCGATGAGCTCGAATGCTGCTAACTTTGGCTTTCCTTCGGTGATGGTTCCGGTTTTGTCCAAGGCAACCGCTTTAATCTTCCTGGCTTCCTCAAGGTAAACGCCACCCTTGATCAGAATGCCCCGTCGGGCCGCTGCGGCGAGACCACTCACCACCGAAACAGGCGTGGAGATGACTAAGGCGCAAGGGCAAGCAATCACCAGTAAGACCAATGCTTTGTATACCGCCTGCAACCATGTAAGACCTGCCAGCCAGGGCATCGCGATGGCAACCAACAGCGCAAGGACAAAGACCAGAGGCGTGTACACGGCAGCAAACTGGTCAACGAAACGCTGCGTTGGAGCGCGGCTGGCCTGCGCTTCTTCTACGGCTTTAATGATGCGGCTAAGCGTGCTGTCTGAGGCAGGCGATGTGACCTGGATCTCCAGAGCAGAAGACTGGTTGATGGTTCCTGCAAACACCTCATCACCCGGTCCTTTGTCAACTGGCAGGCTTTCGCCTGTTAGAGGGGACTGGTCTATCGCGCTCTGCCCCGTCAGCACGGTGCCATCTAGCGGAACACGCTCACCTGGAGCGACACGCACCACCGCGTTCAATGCAACAGCCTTGACGCCAATTCGAAGCCAGGCACCGTTCTCCTGCCGTACTTCGGCTCGCTCGGGTGACAAGGCAAGGAGGCTCTTGATGGCACCTCGTGCACGGTCGACCGCGCGTGCCTCAATCGCTTCGGCAATCGCATAAAGCGCCATCACCATCGCGGCCTCAGGCCATTGACCGATCAAGAACGCGCCTGTAACGGCTACAGACATGAGGGCGTTGATGTTCAATCGTCCTTGCCGAAGCGCAGCCAGGCCCTTTCCGTAGACGCCAAAGCCTGAAAGCAAAATGGCGCCTAATGCGACGCCCATGCCTAGGATTTTGATCCAGATCACCGCAGGAAACGCATACGCGATTGCCTCTGCTGCCAGTGCCAGGCCGAGCGCAGTTAAGAGCTTCCCCCACCTGCTCCAAAATGGAGCAGGTACAGTGGATGTGGTAAATGAAGTGGCGGCGTCTTCGCCTAGCTGCTCAGGCTTGAAACCAGCTGTTCGAATTGCCTGTAAGGCCTCAAGCAGTGCAACTTGGCTCGCGGAAATGGTCAGTTCGCGAGCACCAAGATCGAATAGCAGGGCGTCAATTCCTGCAATCCCATCTACCGCACGCCGGATCTCGGACTCTTCCGAGGCGCAGTCCATGTTCGAAATGCGGAACTTTGTCTGTGAACGGCCTGCGGCCCTGTCCGCCTTATCCTGCTCTGATCGTGCTACCGGCGAGCAGGCGATCGCAGAACAGCAGCTGTCCGTTTGGCTGGTCGGTATCTGTGTGCTCTCATTGGGTGTGCTCATCATTTTTTCCTCATGAGAAGCATTGGAAACCCTGTAGTCACTTTAGTGTCAAGCGTTTACACTATCCTCCATCGCTGATGGAGGGTCTTGTGAGGATTGGAGAGCTTGCTAAGGCCACCGATACACAGGTGGAAACGATTCGCTACTACGAGCGGGAGGCCTTGCTACCGCAGCCAAAGCGAACAGAAAGCAACTACCGTGTCTACGGACCAGAGCATGTCGAACGGCTTTCGTTCATCAGGTACTGCCGTGGCCTCGATATGGCTCTGGATGAGATCAGGACGCTTTTGCGAATGAAAGACTCCGCACCAAAGGTCTGCGCTGATATCAATGCCTTGATTGATGAGCACATCAAGCACGTCGCGGTTCGGATTAAAGAGTTGAAGGTCTTGCAGAGGCAACTAGTTCAGTTGCGAAATGGTTGTAACGGAAGCGGCTCTGTGAGTGAGTGTGGCGTGCTTTCCGGTATCACACAGGCATCCAAGACAGCCGGACCATTAACCAAGCGAGGTACGCGCCATGTACGTGGCGCGCACTAAATTGTGAGATGAGAGCACAAGTTGCTTTGAACCGTGCTCCGCCATGAA
>JACCDX010187786.1_pt1 | contig 14695 bp, 14 predicted proteins | sample 7449681 | NCBI WGS metagenome assembly JACCDX01 (sample SAMN15323450, study PRJNA562643) | freshwater metagenome | isolation source: river surface water | place: USA:Blue River Watershed | collected 2017-08-18
GATGGCCGTGGCCAAGGCTGCCGCTGAAGAAGCCGGCCTGCCGCTGTACCGCTACTTCGGCGGTTCGGGCGCGATGCAGATGCCGGTGCCGATGATGAACGTCATCAACGGCGGCGCACACGCCGACAACAACCTCGACCTGCAAGAGTTCATGATCATCCCGGTCGGCGCGCCCAGCTTCCGCGAGGCGATCCGCTACGGTGCAGAAGTCTTCCACATGCTGAAGAAGATCCTGCACGACAAGGGCCTGACCACGGCGGTCGGCGACGAAGGCGGCTTTGCTCCGTCGGTCAAGAGCCATGAAGAAGCGATCCAGCTGATCCTGCAGGCGATCGAGAAGGCCGGTTACGAGCCGGGCACCCAGATCGCGCTGGGCCTCGATTGCGCGGCCTCCGAGTTCTACAAGGATGGCCTGTACCACCTCGACGGCGAAGGCCTGAAGCTGTCGTCGGCCGACTTCACCAACCTGCTGTCGACCTGGTGCGACAAGTACCCGATCATCTCGATCGAGGACGGCATGCATGAAGGCGACTGGGAAGGCTGGGGCACGCTGACCCGCGCGCTGGGCAAGAAGGTGCAGCTGGTCGGCGACGACCTGTTCGTTACCAACACCAAGATTCTGAAAGAGGGCATCGAAAAGAACATCGCGAACTCGATCCTGATCAAGATCAACCAGATCGGCACGCTGACCGAGACCTTCGCTGCGATCGAGATGGCCAAGCGCGCCAGCTACACCGCCGTGATCTCGCACCGTTCGGGCGAGACCGAGGACTCGACCATCGCCGACATCGCCGTCGGCACCAACGCGCTGCAGATCAAGACCGGCTCGATGTCGCGTTCGGATCGCATGGCAAAGTACAACCAGCTGCTGCGCATCGAGGAAGACCTCGGCGACATCGCCAGCTACCCGGGCCGTTCGGCCTTCTACAACCTGCGCTAAGGCCTTGCGCCGGCCGCTGCCCCTGCGGGCAGCCGGCCGGTGTGTGTCGAGACTGCCCTGTGCGCCTGATCCTCATCTGCCTGACGGCACTGCTGATCCTGATCCAGTACCCGCTGTGGCTGGGCAAGGGCGGCTGGCTGCGGGTGTGGGATTTGTCGCGCCAGCTGGATTCGGCGCTGGCCAAGGAGCAGGAACTGAAGGCGCGCAACGACAAGCTGGCGTCGGAAGTGCAGGACCTGAAGGAAGGCACGGGCGCGGTTGAAGAGCGCGCGCGTTACGAACTCGGACTGATCAAGGAAAACGAAATCTTCGTGCAAGTCCTCGAGCCGGGTGCGAGCAAGTCGCCACCGGTGGCTGCCAGCCAGCCGTCAAAGTAAATCCGTTTAATGCTGCTGCCGGCCCGGCGGCTGCACCGCATCCGCCAGCATGTCGGTCGTGAACAGCTGTGCGCAATCGACCGCATCGAACGCATATTTCTGGCCGCAGAAGTCGCAATCAATGTCGAGCTCCCCGAGGTCGGCCAGCGCCGATTCGATTTCCTCTCGACCCAGCATCTTCAGCATGTTGCCGACCTTTTCGCGCGAGCAGCCGCAATGGAAAGAAGGTTTGCGCGGCTCGAACACACGCACCTGTTCTTCCCAGTACAGGCGGTTGAGCAGGGTCATGATATCGGTGCTCAGCATCTCTTCCTTGCCCAGCGTCGACGCCAGCATCACCACATGGTCCCAGCGGTCGTTGTCGGCCTGCGGCGACGGCGTGCCGCCTTCATGCGGCAGCTTCTGCAGCAGCAGGCCGCGCGTGACCTTGTTGTCCGCAGCCAGCCACAGCCGGGTGTCCAGCTGTTCCGAACGCAGCATGTAGTTCTCGATGACGGTGGCGACCGAGTCACCATCCAGCGACACGATGCCCTGATAGGCCTGCTGGCCGGGCAGCTTGTCGGCCGGGTCCAGCGTGATCGCGAAACGGCCGTGGCCATGCAGGTTCACCAGGTCATGCAGGCTGGCGTCGTCGGCAATCACCGCGTCCTGCGCCAGCTTGGCGGTCGCGCGCAGGCGCAGCGATGAATCGCATTCCACCACCAGCAGCTGCACCGGGCCATCGCCGTGGATCTGCATGATGATCGCGCCATTGAATTTCAGGTTGGCCGACAGCAGCGCCGCGGCGGACATCATCTCGCCCAGTACGGTCGCCACCGGCGCCGGGTAGGTGCGGCGCGCCTGCACTTGTTGCCAGGCGTCAGAGATCTCGACCAGCTCGCCACGGACCGGGGAACTGTCGAACATGAATCGTTGCAGGGTGTCGCTCATTCGTTGTTACGCTATCTGTTGCCTGGGGCAGGGTGATGTCTGGCTGCGCCTGTTGGTCAATACTTCGATTCGTCGATGGGCCGCTTAGTCGATTCATCGCAGCCGGCCCTGGATGTCATCAGTCCAGTTTCTTCAGGTTCGCCCGGTAATTTTCGGCGCGCTTGACGTACAGCTCGGCACTGGCCATCAGGCCGGCAACCTGTTCCTCGGTCAGCGTGCGCACGACCTTTGCGGGTGAACCTACGATCAATGAGTTGTCCGGGAATTCCTTGCCCTCGGTGACCAGTGCGCCGGCACCGACCAGGCAATTGCGGCCAATCCTGGCACCGTTCAGGATCACCGCCTGTATGCCGACCAGGCTGCCATCGCCGATGGTGCAGCCATGCAGCATCGCCTGATGCCCGACGGTGACGTTGCTGCCCACGGTCAGCGGAAAGCCCTTGTCGGTATGCACGACCACGCCTTCCTGAAGGTTGCTGCGCTCGCCGATGGAGATGCGCTCGGTATCGCCGCGCAGCGTCACGCCGAACCATACGCTGGACTGCGCCTTGAGTTCGACGTTGCCGATCACGGTCGCGTTATCGACGATGTAGGCCGTTTCATGAATGTCGGGCGCGATGTCGCCGAGCTGGTAGATCGCCATGGTCTTTTGCGGATTTACAATGGAGTTCTTCGAATGGCCTGCATTTTACCCCTGACCGCATGACCTCACCCTCCGTATCATCCCTCGCCGCCTGGCGCGCGGCGGCGCTGCATTGCCTGTGCGAACCCGATCCGTCCACCAAAGCCGCGCAGACCCGTGCGCTGTACGCCGCCTGGCAGGCCGGCGAACAGGTGCCTGCTTTTGCACCATCTGTTGATCTGTCTGGTATCCCGGCCGATCCGTCGATGATTCCGGGCCGGCCGGAGCGGCCGCCGCTGGTGCCGCCGCGCGAAGTCGGACGGCGTCCCATGCATACGATCGAGGGCCGCGCCGCGCTGATCCATGCGCTGGCCCATATTGAATTCAATGCGATCAACCTCGCGCTGGACGCGGCCTGGCGTTTCGATGAAATGCCGGAAGTCTTCTTCGACGACTGGATGAAGGTTGCGGCCGAAGAGGCGCTGCATTTTTCGCTGCTCGACGCGCACCTGCGGAAGCTCGGTTATGCGTATGGCGACTTCAGCGCGCACAACAGCCTGTGGGAAATGGCGGACAAGACACGCGATGACTTGCTGGCCCGCATGGCGCTGGTGCCGCGCACGCTGGAAGCGCGCGGGCTGGATGCGACGCCGGCCGTGCGCGCCAAGCTGGCACAGGCGGGCGACGCGGAAGCGGCAGCCATCCTCGACATCATCCTGCGCGATGAAGTCGGCCATGTCCTGATCGGCAATCGCTGGTATGGCTGGCTGTGCGAGCGCGACGGGCTGGATCCGATCGCGATCTATCCGGACATGGCGCGCCGCTACAACGCGCCGGTGCTGAAGGGGCCGTTCAACTTAGAGGCGCGGCGGGCAGCGGGCTTCACCGACGAAGAGCTGGCTGCCTTGCGCGGCTGACAGAGCGAGCAAGGAGGTGGCCAATTGGGCGCTGGGCCAATTGGCCTATGGGGCAAGCCGCATAGCGACTGCGCCATCATGGCCTCAAGCGGTCAGGCAAATCTTCTATCTGGCAATCACGCAGCGCTTTTCGCGCGCTCTTCTTCGCGCAATCGCAGTACCCGTCGCTGCACCTTGCCGGTAGTCGTCATTGGCAGTGCATCGATGAACTCGATCTCCTTCGGATATTCATACGGCGCAAGCAGGCCGCGCACATGCCGCTGCAGTTCCGCGATCAAGGCAGCATCGTGCTCGCCGCCGCGTGGCGTACCCTCGGTCAGCACGATGTAGGCTTTCACGAGGTTGCCGCGTTCGGTATCGGGCTTGGGCACGACGGCTGCATTGGCAACCGCCGGATGCTTGACCAGGCAATTCTCGATTTCCGACGGCCCGATGCGGTAGCCCGCCGCCTTGAACATGTCATCCGCACGGCCGCGATACCAGAGGTAGCCGTCGGCATCGATCTCGGCCAGGTCGCCCGTCAGCAGCCAGTCGCCACGGTACTTGTCGCGCGTGGCCTCGTCGCGCTTCCAGTAGCCGACGAACACGACCGGATCAGGGTGGCCGTGGATGTCGCAGCGGTGCAGCGCCACTTCGCCGACCGATCCCGGCGGCACCGGATGGCCTGCGTCATCGAGCACCGCGATACGGTGGCCGGGATAGGGACGGCCCATGCTGCCGGGACGGGCCGGCCAGTGGATCGCGCAATTGCCGACCAGGTAGTTGGCCTCGGTCTGGCCGAACATTTCATTCACCGTCACGCCCAGCGCCGACTGCGCCCAGTGGAACACCGTATCGCCGACGGCCTCGCCGGCGCTCATCACCGCGCGCAACTTCAGCTCGTAATGCCGCTTCGGTTCGGGCACGGCCTTCATCATCATCTTCAGCGCGGTCGGGAACAGGAAGCTGTTGGTCACGCGATGCTTCGCCATCAGCGTGAACGCGCCTTCAGCCGAGAAGCGCGCGCGGCTGGCGACGATGGGCTTGCCGAAATAGAGCGTCGGCAGCAGCGCATCCATCAGGCCGCCGGTCCACGCCCAGTCGGCCGGCGACCAGAACACGTCGCCTTCCTGCGGGAACCAGTCCTGCGAGGCGACGAAGCCGGGCAGGTTGCCGATCAGTGCCGATTGCGGCATCAGCGCCCCTTTCGGCGAACCGGTGGTGCCGCTGGTGTAGATCAGCAGCGCCGGGTCGCTGGCACGGGTGCCGACCGGCGTGAACTGGTCCGAGGTGCTGGCCAGCGCCGCATGCCAGTCGACCACATCGTCGCGATTGGCATCGATGGCGATGATGCGCGCCAGCGCAGGGCAGCCGTTGCCGGTGGTACGGGCGGCATCGATGTTGGGCAGACCGGTGTCGTCGGCGATCAGCACCGTCGCCTCGCTGTCCTGAAGACGGTAGGCAAGTGCATCGGGGCCGAACAGCACCGACATCGGCATCGCAATCGCCCCCAGCTGGTGGCAGGCGAGGTGTGCGACGGCGACTTCGGGACGCTGCGGCAGCACGATGGCCACGCGCGTGCCGCGCGTGACGCCCAAGGCGCGCAACACGTTGGAGAGCCGGTTGGCGTCGCGCTGCAATTCCGCATAGCTGACCTCGCGATCGCCCTCGTACGGATCGTCGACGATGATCGCGATCCGGTCGGGATCGCCGGCCCAGCGTGTGCAGCAGGCCTGCGCGATATTGAAGTCTTCCGGCACATGCCAGCGGAAATCGCGATACAGCGCGTCGTAATGGTCGGCACGCGCGCGCATGGCACGGGTGTTACTCACGGCACTCGCGATGGGTGAGGTGCGTGGGGTGCGCGTTACACGAGGTGTGCGCGGTGTACCTGTAGCAGCGCTGCGGGGCTGGCGCTTGGCGCTCATGGGGTCTCCCTTATAATCGTCGCGCATTGGCAGCTGCGCGTTGCGCCAGATTGTAAGCCTGTCTGCCCGCTCTCATGCAAGACTACAAACCATCTTTCCAGAGCCGATGAGCATCCCCGTCAAGCCGTCCCGTTCCGAATTTGTCACGTTACGTAAGCTGCGCACCCATGTGCGTCACTGGGGGCGCGAGGGCGCACCGAAGATCTTCATGCTGCATGGCTGGATGGACGTGGCCGCATCGTTCCAGTTCGTCGTCGATTGCCTGGCGCGCGACTGGCATGTGATCGCACCCGACTGGCGCGGCTTCGGGCTGACCGAGCGCGTCCACAGCGATTGCTACTGGTTCGTCGACTACCTCGGCGACCTCGATGCGCTGCTCGATCATTATGCGAAGGATGAAGCGGTCAACCTGCTCGGTCATTCGATGGGCGGCAATGTCGCCACCATCTATGCCGGCGTTCGCCCGCAGCGCATCGCGAAGCTGATCAACCTCGAAGGTTTCGGCCTGCCGAATACGCGACCCGAGCAGGCGCCGCGTCGCTATGCGCAATGGCTGGATGAATTGCGCACGCCGCCGCAGATGCGCCCATATGCGACGCAGGAGGATGTGGCGGCGCGCCTGAAGAAGAACAATCCGCGCATGACCGACGAGCGCGCGCATTTCCTCGCCGGGCACTGGGCCGCGAAGAATGCCGATGGCCATTGGGACATTCTCGGCGATCCGGCGCACAAGATCACCAGCGCGACCCTGTACCGCACCGAGGAAGTCATCGCCTGCTGGAACGAGATCACGGCGCCGGTGCTGTGGGTCGAGGCTGACGACACCGACATCTGGCGCTGGATGGGGCCGAAGGAAACTGCGCGCATCGAAATCGACCGCCGCAAGGCTGCCATCCGCAAGGTCCGCACCGAAATCATCCGCGATGCCGGCCACATGCTGCACCATGACCAGCCGGAGGCGCTGGCGCAGGTGATCGAAGACTTTCTGGGCTGAACGACGGCAGGCTGGCGTCAGCAGGCTGCCGGCGGCGGCGATCGCGCCTGCCTGCGCCCGCCAGGGCATGCGCGTACAATGACGCTTATTGATTCAAGAAGCGTCGCCTGTCGCGCAACGCACCATACGCTTCATCGCCGTACCCGTTTCCGCCTTTGCACACCATCATGCTCAACGCCGACCTGCACTGCCACTCGAACGTCTCTGACGGCGTACTGGCGCCGGCCGAGCTGGCGGCGCGAGCGAAGGCCAATGGCGTCGATTACTGGGCCCTGACCGATCATGACGAAGTCGGCGGCATCGCGGACGCGCGCGCGGCCGCGAAAGACGCAGGCCTCCCTTTCATGGCCGGCGTAGAAATCTCCATCACCTGGGCCGGCAAGACCGTGCACATCGTCGGCCTCGGCATCGACGAGAACGACGCCACCTTGCGTGGTGGCCTGGATTCGGTGCGCAACGGACGGCTGTTACGCGGCCGCGAGATCGCGCGGCAGCTGGAACAGGCCGGTATTCCCGGCGCGTTCGAAGGCGCGCTGCAATATGCGGACAACCCGGAAATGCTGGGTCGCACGCATTTCGCGCGCTTCCTGGTTGACACCGGCGTGAAGCCAACCGTCTCCGCAGTCTTCGACAACTACCTGGTCGAAGGCAAGCCCGGTTTCGTGCCGCACCGCTGGGCAACGCTGGAAGAGGCGGTCAGCTGGATACGCGCCGCCGGCGGTCGTGCAGTGATCGCGCACCCGGGTCGTTATCCGTTCACCGACCTGCAGCTGTGGGCCATGATCGACCGCTTCCGCGAACTGGGCGGCGAGGGCATCGAAGTCGTCACCGGCAGCCACACGCCGGACCAGTACCAAACCTTTGCCAATGTCGCGCGTCGCAGCGGCTTGCTGGCCTCGCGCGGTTCGGATTTCCACGGTCCCGGCGAATCCCGGGTCGACCTTGGCGCCTTGCCGCCGCTGCCCTCGGGCCTGACGCCGGTCTGGCATGATTGGTGAGAAAATATCTCATCCGAGCTAAGAGAATTTTCGGTTTTTCCTGACTTGTCAAACAACAATTACCCCCAAAATGGCGGGTGTGCGGCCGGCATCTGAAGCGACACTGTCGCCGGGACTGCCGGGCTGCGATCCAGACCTTTCGTACGCGGAGAAACCCTTATGAAACGCATTTTGCTGTTCGTGCTGACCAACATCGCCGTGGTCGCTGTGCTGTCCATCGTGCTGTCGGTGCTGGGCGTGGACCGCTTCCTGACTGCGCGCGGCCTGAACGTGGGCATGCTGCTGGTGTTCTCGCTGGTGGTCGGCTTCACCGGCTCGATCATCTCGCTGTTGATGAGCAAGCCGATGGCCAAGTGGTCGACCGGCGCGCGCGTGCTTGAAACGCCCGAGAACGCCACCGAGCAATGGCTGCTTGATACGGTTGCCCGGCTGGCGCAGCGCGCCGGCATTGGCATGCCGGAGGTGGCTGTCTACGACGGCGAGCCGAACGCCTTTGCCACCGGTGCATTCAAGAATGAAGCGCTGGTTGCTGTATCGACCGGCCTGCTGATGAACATGACGCGTGAGGAAGTCGAGGCCGTGCTCGGCCACGAGGTCGCGCACGTGGCCAATGGCGACATGGTGACGATGACCCTGATCCAGGGTGTGGTGAACACCTTCGTGGTCTTCTTCTCGCGCGTGGTGGGCTTCGTGGTGGACCGTGCGCTGTCGCGCAATGACCAGGAATCGACCGGCGGCATCGGCTACACCGTGACCGTGATCGTCTGCCAGATCGTGTTCGGCCTGCTGGCCTCGATGATCGTGGCCTGGTTCTCGCGCCAGCGCGAATTCCGCGCCGATGCCGGCTCCGCCCAGCTGCTGGGCAGCCGCCAGCCGATGATCAATGCGCTGGCTCGTCTCGGCAGCATGCGCGAGGGAGACATGCCGCAGTCGGTAGCGGCTCTGGGCGTCAACCATTCGGGCGGTTTCTTCGAGCTGTTCTCGACGCACCCGCCGCTTGAAGAGCGCATCGCAGCGCTGCAGCAGGCATAAGCTGCCTTGATACGACCGGTACACCGCTGAACCGCAGCCGCCGTGGCTCCCAGCCCGGCGGCTGCGCCTTTGATTGCGCCGTCGTCGCGCCGCACGGCTGCAGGGTGCCGATGTGATGCCGGACAGGGTCGCGCACACGCACTGCGGTAAGATGCCGGCAACGACAGTTCTTCTGACTGTCGTTTTCATTTCATGACCCAGTTCTTCCACATCCATCCGGACAATCCCCAGCAGCGCCTGATACGCCAGGCCGCAGAGATGATCCATGCCGGCGGCATCGTCGCCTTGCCGACCGATTCCAGCTATGCGCTGGCCTGCCACCTCGACGACAAGGCGGCGGTGGATCGACTGCGTCGCATTCGCGGCATCGACGACAAGCACCACCTGACCCTGTTGTGCCGCGACCTGTCCGACCTTGCCACCTATGCGCGCGTCGACAACGTCCAGTACCGTTTGCTGAAGACGGCCACGCCGGGCCCTTACACCTTCATCCTGGAAGCCACGCGCGAAGTGCCACGCCGCCTGTCGCACCCGTCGCGCAAGACCATCGGCCTGCGCGTGCCCGAGCATGCGATCGCACAGGCCTTGCTGGCCGAACTGGGGCAGCCGCTGCTGGGCACCACGCTGATCCTGCCCGGCAGCGACGAGCCGCTGCATGAGCCCGACGAGATCCGCGATGCACTGCAAAAGCAGGTCGAGCTGGTGATCGATGGCGGCGCCTGCAGCCTGCAGCCGACCACCGTGGTCGACCTGACCGGCGACGTGCCGGTGGTCCTGCGCGAGGGCAGGGGAGACGTGAGCCTGTTCGGCTGAGAGCCGGGCGAAAGCGCCGATTCCATGCTTGCCCGTCTGTTAAAATCCCGCTGATATGAACGAGACCATCCAGACGATAGCGGTCTATGCGCTGCCTATCCTCTTTGCGATCACGCTGCACGAAGCGGCCCATGCCTACGCGGCGCGCTATTTCGGCGACCTGACCGCGTATTCGCAGGGGCGCATGAGCCTCAACCCGGTCAAGCACATCGACCCGATCGGTACCATCGCTATCCCGCTGGTGCTGGCGCTGCTCAACAGCCCCTTCCTGTTTGGCTACGCCAAGCCGGTGCCAGTCGATTTCTCGCGGCTGCGCCACCCGAAAAAGGACATGCTGTGGGTCGCGCTGGCCGGCCCGCTCGCCAACCTGGTGATGGCGCTGGGCTGGATGGTGCTGTTCTTTGCGCTCGACGCCGTCGGTATCGACGAGGAATACTTCTTCCACGTGGCCAAGGCCGGCATCGTGACCAACCTCGTGCTGTTCGCCTTCAACATGTTCCCGGTACCGCCGCTCGATGGCGGCCGCGTCATGACCAGCCTGCTGCCGAACCGCTATGCTTTTCGCTTTGCGCGGCTGGAACCTTACGGCTTCTTCATCGTCCTCGCCTTGATGATGCTGAACCTGCTGCACTTCTGGATGCTGCCGGTCATTGCTGGCGCCAATGCCGTGCTGAACATTCTGGTATCGCCCCTTAAACTCCTGTTGACCTGAGAACGTCCATGTACCCTGATCGTGTTGTCTCCGGCATGCGCCCCACCGGCGCGATGCACCTAGGCCATTACCACGGCGCATTGAAGAACTGGGTGAAGCTGCAGTCCGAGCATCCCTGCCTGTTCTTCGTCGCCGACTGGCATGCGCTGACGACGCACTACGATGATCCTTCCATCATCGAGACCAGTACCTGGGACATGGTGATCGACTGGCTGGCAGCCGGCATCGATCCTTCGCAGGCGACCATCTTCATCCAGTCCAAGGTGCCCGAGCATGCGGAACTGCACCTGCTGCTGTCGATGTCGACGCCGCTGGGCTGGCTCGAGCGCGTGCCGACCTACAAGGACCAGCAGGAAAAGCTGGCCGACCGTGACCTCGCGACCTATGGTTTCCTCGGCTATCCGTTGCTGCAGGCAGCCGATGTGCTGATCTACCGCGCGAGCATGGTGCCGGTCGGCGAGGACCAGGTGCCGCACATCGAGATGATGCGCGAGATCGCACGTCGCTTTAACCATCTGTACGGCCGCGAGAAGGACTTCGAGGAGAAGGCACAGGAAGCCGTGAAGAAGCTGGGCTCCAAACGCGCGAAGCTGTACAACGAGCTGCGCACCGAGTATCAGCAGCAGGGCAAGGACGATGCATTGGAGCAGGCCAAGGCCATGCTCGACGATGCGCAGAATCTGTCCATGATCGATCGCGAGCGTCTGTTCGGTTACCTTGAAGGCAGCCGCAAGCTGATTCTGGTCGAGCCTCAGGCGCTGCTGACCGAAGCCTCGCGCCTGCCTGGCCTCGATGGCCAGAAAATGTCCAAGAGCTACGGCAATACCATCGCACTGCGTGACGACCGCGACACCGTGACCAAGAAAGTCCGCACGATGCCGACCGACCCGGCACGCGTGCGCCGTACCGACGCGGGTGATCCGGAAAAATGTCCGGTGTGGATGTTCCATCAGGTGTACTCGGATCAGCCCACCAAGGACTGGGTGGTGAAGGGTTGCAAGTCGGCCGGCATAGGCTGCATCGAATGCAAGCAGCCAGTGATCGATGGCATCCTGAAAGAGCAGGAGCCGATGCGCGAGCGTGCGCAGAAATACCTCGATGATCCGTCGCTGGTGCGTGCGATCGTTGCCGACGGCTGCGACCAGGCCCGCAAGTATGCGCAGGAAACCATGCGCGATGTGCGTGAAGAGATGGGCCTGTCGTACAACTGAACGACAAACCTTCACATCACCCACCATTCACTGACGTGTCGCTCCATCTGCAGCAAGACCAGCCCTCCGCGTGGGTGCGGCGCTTTGCGCCGCTGATGCCACTCGGATTGGCGCTGGATCTGGCGTGTGGCGGTGGCCGCCATGCGCGCTTGCTGGCCAGCCTTGGCCTCGATGTGCTGGCCGTCGATCGCGACCCGCAGGCACTGCTGGCCACTGAAGGCGAACGTATTCACACCCTGGCCTTAGACCTCGAGCGACCTGGCGTCGAATCCGACCCCGCTTTCCCGCTGCTGGCAGGGCGCTACACTGGCATTGTCGTCACCAACTACTTGCACCGGCCCTTGCTGCCGCTGCTGCTGTCCGCGCTGGCCGACGGCGGATTGCTGGTCTATGAGACCTTCGCGCAGGGTAATGGCCAGTTTGGCAAGCCATCTAATCCAGATTTCCTGCTCGCGCCCGGCGAACTGTGGCAGGCGGTTAGCGATCACCCCGACCGGTCGGCTTTCCATGTGATCGCTTTCGAAGACGGATACACGGCCAGCCCGAAGCCGGCCATGGTGCAGCGTATTTGCGTGCGCCGCGGCGGTTCTGCAGCTGACAACGCACTGGGCTGACGGCGCTCCGCTGAAACATCCGGATACAAGGCTTTCGCAGCCGATTCTGCCCTTGGCCAAGGGCGATCCGCTACAATCACGGTTTTGGATTTTTGCGGCGAATCAACCATGATCAAGGGCAGCATTGTTGCGATTGTCACCCCCATGCATGAGGACGGCAGCCTCGACCTGCCGGCACTCAAGTCCTTGCTGGACTGGCACATCGCCGAAGGCACGGATGGCATCGTCATCGTCGGCACCACCGGTGAATCGCCGACCGTCTCCGTGGACGAACACTGCGAACTGATCAAGCTGGCCGTCGACCATGTGGCCGGTCGCATTCCTGTCATTGCCGGTACCGGTGGCAACTCGACCACCGAAGCAATCGAACTGACTGCGTATGCGAAGAAGGTCGGTGCCGATGCGTCGCTGCAGGTCGTGCCTTACTACAATCGTCCGACGCAGGAAGGCATGTACCAGCACTTCAAGCGTATCGCCGAAGCAGTGGATCTGCCGGTGATCTTGTACAACGTGCCTGGTCGCACCGTGGCCGACATGGCAAATGACACCATCGTGCGTCTCGCGTCGGTGCCGGGTGTCATCGGCGTGAAAGATGCGACCGGTAACATTGGCCGTGGCACCGAGTTGCTGCGCGCGGTACCGAAATCCTTCGCGGTGTATTCCGGCGACGATCCGACCGCGATGGCACTGATGTTCTGCGGCGGTCACGGCAACATCTCCGTGACGGCCAACGTTGCTCCACGTGCGATGCATGAGCTGTGCGTGGCGGCGATGGAAGGCCGCATCGCTGACGCGGTCGCGATCAACAACCAGCTGATCCCCTTGCACAACAAGCTGTTCGTCGAGCCCAACCCTGTGCCGGTCAAATGGGCGCTGGCGCAAATGGGCCGCATGAAGGGTGGCATACGCCTGCCGCTGGTGCCGCTGGGTGCCGGATCGCACGATGTCGTGCGTCAGGCTTTGCGCGAATCCGGCGTGCTGAATTAAGCACGACGAAGCGCATTCGGAAGCGACAGCACGCGAACCAATACGCGAACAATCACGCGAACAACCACGCGAACAACCACATTACCCAGGAAACGATTCACGATGAGTTTTTCCCGCACACCATTCCTGTCCTCGCGCCTGTTGGCCAGCCTGATGGCGCTCGGCGTCATCGCCTCCGTTACCGGATGCAGCTCTGTCAGCGACATGCTCGAACCGGAGAAGATCGACTACAAGAGCGTCGGCAAGACGACCAAGAGCAGCAAGCTCGACGTGCCGCCGGATTTGAGCGCACCGAAAGGGGATAGCCGCTACTCGGTGGGCAATACGAGCGGCACCGCAACGGCATCGGATTACAGCGCGAAAAAGTCCGCAGCGAATGCGACGCAAACTGGTCAGACAGCACCGGCGACCAGCGCTCCGGTCGCTGCTGAAGGCGCGGTGGCGCCGGCAGCGGTTGCCGACGCTGGTCTGCGCATCGAACGCGCGGGCAAGCAGCGCTGGCTGGTTGCGAAGCAGGCACCTGAGGTGCTGTGGCCGAAACTGAAGGCATTCTGGGAAGAGCAGGGCTTCAAGCTCGCGCTCGACAAGCCCGAAGCGGGCGTGATGGAAACCGACTGGGCCGAGAACCGCGCGAAGATCCCGCAGGACTTTATTCGCAATGCGATCGGCAAGGTTTTTGATTCGCTGTACTCGACGTCCGAGCGTGACAAGTTCCGTACTCGCCTTGAGCGCACTGCTGATGGCAGCACCGAGATCTATATCAGCCATCGTGGCGCCGAAGAGAAGCTGCAGGGCGAGGCAATGAGCAAGCAGCCGATCTGGACCAGCCGTCCGTCCGATCCTGAGCTCGAAGCAGAATTCCTGAGCCGCCTGATGGCCTCGCTGTCCGGTCGCGACATCAAGACCGCAAAGGCCGATGTGAAGGCTGCGCCGGCGGTGGCCGAGCGCGCACGCATCGTCAAGGAAGGCAACGTCAGCTTCGTGCAGGCCGACGAGGGTTTTGACCGCGCATGGCGTCGCGTCGGTCTCGCGTTAGATCGCGTGGGCTTCACCGTCGAAGACCGCGACCGCGCACGTGGCCTGTACTTCGTTCGTTACATCGACCAGGAGTCGGAGGCGGCGAAGAAGGGCGATGGTTTCTTCTCCAAGCTGTTCAGCTCGAAGGACGAGAACAAGGGCGCGCAGCGCTACCGCATCGAAGTCAAGGGCGCCGGTGAGTCCAGCCGCATCAGTGTGCAGGATGACAAGGGTGCGCCGTCATCGTCGGATACCGCAGGCCGCATCCTCGCGCTGCTGAACGAGCAACTGAAGTAAGCGCAAAGCCAGCGTACAGGCGGCGCATACCCAGCCACGCTGAACATCGTCCTCTCTGCATTACCGATCGCTGTCGAGGCCTGACCATGAAGTTTGCAAGCCTCGGCAGCGGCAGCGAAGGCAATTCGCTGCTGATCTCTGCCGCTTCAGGTAGCTCCGGTCGCTCCGGTCGCCAATCAACCCACCTGATGCTCGACTGCGGTTTCGGCCTGAAAGAGGTCGAGCGTCGTCTCGCGCGCGCCTGCGTCGCGCCACAGGATCTGCAGGGCATCCTCGTCACCCACGAACACTCGGATCATGTCGGCGGCGTATTCAAGCTGGCGCGCC
>JACCDX010231347.1_pt1 | contig 14694 bp, 12 predicted proteins | sample 7449681 | NCBI WGS metagenome assembly JACCDX01 (sample SAMN15323450, study PRJNA562643) | freshwater metagenome | isolation source: river surface water | place: USA:Blue River Watershed | collected 2017-08-18
CGAACCACCAGCACCTCCAGTTTGGCCTGAATTAGATGGTCCACCACCACCAGCACCACCTCCACCACCCGTCGCAGTATTTGCATTTCGACCAGGACCATTTTGTGCACCACCAGTTCCTCCACCACCAGCACCACCAGCGCCGCCTGAACCACCATCTCTTGCGCCACCGCCACCACCGCCAGCGTAATTAATAGCACTACCTGATATAGCATTTTCTAATCCTACACCACCAGGACTTCCGTTTGGCGAAAATGGTGCATGACCAACAGCAGCACCACCAGCACCACCACCTCCACCAGAATTTCTCGTTCCACCAACAGCACCATCACCCGCATTTCCCTGTCCAGGTGTTCCTGCTCCAGCATTTCCTGTATCACCTGATGATGCACCACCTGAACCACCAGAACTTCCATGAGCACCTCTTGGTGAGAATCTGCCACCTCCGCCACCACCACCGATTGCCCATGCAGGTGTCAATAAAGTTCCTGAAGAAGTCGCAAAAATTCCTGAGTTTGTTCCATTAGAGCCATCAGAACCAGCCGTAGATGGTCCGGCGCTGTATATTCCTCCGTTACCACCAGCGCCAACAACGATAGTATATTGTGTGCCTGGAGTAACTGCCGCACTAGGACTTGTTAGATAGCCACCAGCACCGCCACCGCCACCTCCAACACCTCCAAACTGATCACTAAAACCACCACCACCTCCACCACCTCCAGCAACAACAAGATACTGAACCGATGTTACGCCAGTGGGCACATTCCATGTTGCAGTGTTAGAGAATACTGCGACTTTGTTTTGTGTTGCGGAGATTTTGATGACAGCAAAGCCTGAGCCGCCAGCGCCACCATTATATGCTGTACCGCCTGGGTCAGTATAACCACCTCCACCTCCTCCACCACCTTTATTTGAAATTGCAGAAGGACCGACTGAAGCAGCAGGGGTTGAAAGTCCATTTGCGGCACCGAAAAGAGGATTACCATTACCACCATAACCGAATGGTAGTGCTGCGCCTGGTCCATAAACGCTGCCACCGCCACCACCAGCGTAACCAGTATTTGATCCTGTTATCGAAGAAAATATTCCTATACCACCATTACCAGAATCATTTCCAGTGCTTCCAACGCCACCAGCACCACCACCGCCACCAGAACGATCAAATGGTGAAGAAGGTCCACCATTAGGAGAACCTCGGCCGCCGTTATTGCCTTGTGCGGATGTTCCTAAACCACCTAAACCACCCGGATTAAATCTACCACCACCGCCACCTGAACCACCCGACATTCCATTTCCAGCGTCAGTTCCACCACCACCTCCACCACCAATAGCAGTCAAAATCGCAGCATTTGCTGTATTACCAGCAGACATAACTGAATTTACACCATTACTTCCAGCAGCCGCACTGATTCCACCAGCACCACCTGAACCAATTAAAATTGTGTACAACTGATTAGGACCTACTGGATAACCTGTGCCTTGAAGAACACCTCCCGCACCTCCTCCACCACCAATACGACCACCACCACCGCCACCACCAGCAACTAAAAGATAATCAATTGTTGTAACACCGTCAGGTACTACAAATTGACCTGTGTTTGCAAAGACGAATGTTTGATTTGTTGAATCGCCAAATGTGTATTTGAGAACTATGATACCTGAACCACCCGCACTTCCATTTCCCGTCCCAGGATTGGAACGATTTCCACCTCCACCACCACCAGAATTTGTATTTCCCGATGTTGTCATGGTGCTTGTGTCAACTCCTCCTCCACCACCACCAAAAGGTGTTCCTACTAATGTCCCATAGGCCGCATATCCACCACCACCCTTACCCAAAGTTCCGGCAGAACCAGCACCACCACCACCGGCATATCCAGTGTTTGAACCTGTAATTGTTGAGAATATTCCTATACCACCATTACCACCGGCACCTGCGCTACTATCTTGTCCAGCACCACCAGCACCACCACCGCCACCACCAGATAAATTTCCACCCGGTGCTGGATTACCACCACCATTAAATCCTTGTCCTGGTGTTCCTAAACCACCAACTGTTCCTGTATCATTACCAGCACCACCACCAGAACCACCACTCTGTCCATTTGCTGGTCCTGAAGCACCATAACTTCCACCAGCACCACCACCAGAACCCCATAATGCAGAAAATGGGACCGCACCTGTGCTATAGATTCCAGAGTTTGAACCATTACCAGCAGGTGTACTTGTGCCAGGAAATCCAGAAATCCCACCAGCACCACCTGCACCAATGACAATACTATATGTTTGATTTGCTGTTACTGTAAGTCCTGTGCCAGCACGATAACCTCCAGCACCTCCACCACCAGCGTGTCGTGAACCTCCTCCACCACCACCAGCAATAACAAGATATTCAACTGTTGTTACTCCTGGCGGCGCCACCCATGCGGAACTTTCTGTGAACACTTGAACAGCAACATTTGATGCAGCAGGTGCGGCTGGTGCAGCACCACCTCCACCAACACCCGGCGCAGTGAATCGTTTTATACTAAAACGACTATTGGTATACTTACGAATTGGCATTAGTAAATTTCAGTACCAAAAGCAGAGAATGAAAGTGTTGATGTATTTGCGTTCACTGATAATTGTGATGAAGCATTCAGTGTAACACCTAGACTCAATGCAATAGAATCATTGCCTGGTATCGCAACACGGAATGCAAGATGATTTGTATTCGATGTCGCTGAACCAGAGAGATTAGCAGCAATACTAAATGCAGCAGCATTTCCATCTAAGTTTGCAATATTGATAGATGAAATAACAGCGGAATTACTAGCAGGCACTTGATAAAGTCTTGTTAGTGTATTTGCTGTTGGATTGATTTGTCCTAAAATTGTATAATTTCTTGGCATTGTTTTTCCTTATGAGCCTAGTCCCAATAAAAAGTAATCTTCAAAAGCATTAGGCTCTTGAAGTTTTGCATTCGTGACAGCACCATCGGCAATAGTGTTTGCTGTTACAGAGTTGTTTGCTAATCGGTTTGCACCTACTTTGATTGTATCTGGCATACTTTATTCTTTTATGTAGTTAAATGATTTTACAGTAAATTTATACTTCCTGAACCAGTAAAAGCATACATTCTATAACCCGCAGTGTTGCTTATCGTTGGACTACCTGTAGTTCCATTAGCAGCAACATAAATGTCAGGATAACGAATGATGACGATACCAGAACCACCCGCACTTGGAGTTCCTAAACCTGATGCACCAGCACCACCACCAGTATTTGGTGCACCATTTCCAGCAACAGATGCTAATCCACCCCAACCAGTCCAACCACCTCCACCACCAGCACCACCACCCGTCAATACTGCTGACGGGGCTGAGCCACCATAGTATGTTCCTGCACCACCACCAGCAAAATATTGAGTATTAGCACCAAAAGGAGCAAATTGAATATATTGTTTACCGTTACCACCCCTACCTCCATTAGCAGAGCCAAGAGCAGCCATGCCCGCTTCACCTGCTCCTCCACCGCCACCACCAGAACTTGTTGAACCATTTCCACCATTTGTTCCAAATCCATATGTTCGACTGTTTGCAGATATACTTGGATTTGATGTTTGATTACCTGCGCCACCAGCAGTTCCATTGTGATTACCACCACCACCAGAACCACCATCCATACCAGCACTGCCATTATTTGTTCCACCACCTCCACCAATGGCCGTCAAAGTTTCAATGCTGCTTACAACGGTTGTATTTGTACCTCTCACATAACCTGTTCCTCCACCGCCTACGGTAATCGTAAAGACGGGTGCTCTAGAATATGTTCCAATATAAATCAATCCACCAGCACCACCGCCACCAGTTTCATTTGCGTTTGGTCCACCAGCACCACCTCCACCACCACCACCAACTAAAAACATTTCTACAGTTGGAGGTGCACCTAAGAGTTGTCCTCTAGACGCAGCAGTATCAGGAACAGTATACCTGTAATTGCGTATAGAAGCGATTGTATATCTTTTCATTCCCATTACAAACCACCCATCAGAAATAAATCTTCAAAACCACCAGCGGGGTCTTGAAGTTTTGTACTTGTAATCGTACCATCAAGAATCAAATTTCCTGTGATGGCGTTTAATCCTATTAGATTTCCTGTAATTGTGCCAGCAGCAATGTTATTTCCACGAATTGCATTAGAAGAAATTAAATTGCCTGTAATAGCACCAGCCACAATATTATTTGTGGAGATTGAAGTTGAGCCTAATTTATTACCAACTACAGCACCAGTTTCAATTAAATTTGTTCTAACTCGTTGTATCATTTTGTTTTAAGAAGTAAATGTGAATGAACCGGCACCAGTCCATCTATATATTTTATGAGTACCATTATTGGTAAACGTTGGTGAACCCGTCGTTGTTACATTTGCGATTGAACTATCATAACGAATAATTACAACACCGGAACCACCTAATGCATAAGCACCACCACCACCGCCGGTATTTGTACCACCATTAACACTAGGACCACCACCTGTGCCAGTCGGTTCAGAACCAGATGGGCCACTGCCACTACCACCACCACAATATGATGCTGGTGTACCTGAGAATGGAGTGGTCACTCCATTACCACCACGACCTAGCGGTATCGATGGATTGATTGGATTTGCACCTCCAACAGAACCAGCACCACCGCCACCGCCACCATAATAAGGCAGATTTTGTCCACCACCACCCTCATTACCTTGCCATGGTGTGCCTCTTGCAATTGGATATCCACCACGACCTGCACCACCTCCATTTGCGAATGGTGTCCCAGTTGCAGGGCCATATGGCATACCACCAGCCGCACTATCATTTCCAGCTTCATCTCCACCTTCACCACCACGACCACCACCAAAAGCAATAACTGCTGGCCAATTCGGACTTGGTGATGTTATAGAACTATTTGAACCACCTGTACTAACAGATGCACCACCAGCACCAACAGTCACAGTATAAGATACAGGAGATGTTTCATAAAGAACTCCGTTTGCTGATGCGAATGGTGATGATGCGGAACCAAATGATAATATGAATCCACCAGCGCCAGCACCACCAGTGCCAGCAGAAGAAGGTCCACCACCAGCACCACCACCACCAACAACAAGATACTCAAATACTTTTGGAACTACAGACGATTTATATCGTAAAATTACTACACCAGAGCCACCATTACCAGTTGGTTGACCAGACGCTCCAGCACCACCTCCACCACCGCCTGTATTGGGTGCACCCGATCCAGCTTGACCAGACGGTCCGGCGTTTCCTCTACCACCACCACCAGAACCACCCGGTGCACCAGAAGGTGCTGGGTATGTTCCTTGATCACCACCTCCTCCACCACCAGCATATGCTGTATTTGCTCCAGTGATTGTGCTGAAGTATCCCTCACCACCACGACCGCCCAAATCTGGGCTAATTGATTGACTTGCACCACCAGCAGTGTTTGCTCCACCACCGCCACCACCATGATGTCCACCGGGACCACCGTTCGTTCCTTGTACTGGATTTGATGGTGTGCCTATCGCTGTACCACCAGCCGCAAAATATCCTCCACCACCACCAGAACCACCATTAATTTCTGCTGCCGTACCACCACTATATCTTGTACCAGCGGCACCACCACCAATTGCTGTCATCGTGCTGAATACTGTATTTGAGCCTTTAGAACCCATTGTCGAACCAGGTCCACTCTGAACAGCAGCACCACCAGAACCAACAGTAACCGTATATGGTGTAGCAGCACTGATTGGAAAATCAACACCAGTAATTAAACCACCAGCACCACCTCCACCACCATGCCAATATCCACCCGCACCTCCACCACCAACTATGAGATAGTCAACTAAAGTTACATCAGTAGGTGAAGTCCAAGTTTGTGTATAATTAAACACAACAACTCTGGTAGGTCCTGTATTAAAAGCACCACCAGCACTTCTTCTAAACGAACTTAAACCTGCACCAAAACCTGTTAATGAACCAGAACCCGCTAATGCTAAAATAGGTGGCATTGTTAACCAACTCCAAACGATGTAGTGCCCGCTAAGACGACAAAAGCATTTGAACCTGTTTTTATTGTCGTAATGTTGTATAAATCTGTAAATGCATTACCAATTGATGCATTGTATGTCGGTCTAGTATTACCCATCCAACGAACATTAGCAGTTTGCAACACACCATCAATAAAAATATTTGCTACGTATTGAGTAGGACCTTGAGTAATTCCAACTGCTACTGATATTGATTGTCCATTTGAAAGAATAGAATCTAAACGATTTGTAGCATTTGCTCTCAAATTAAATGTTACATTAGCAGTGGTATTTGCTGTAAAATAGTGAACTGTAGCGTTTGATAAATCAATGTTCACATTACCTGTTGCCGCCACCGTAGATACATTTACAGTCTCAATAATACGACTGGAGTTAAACTGAATGTTCGCTGTAAAATTATTTGAACTTACAGAATTTAATCCTAATTCATTTCCTGTAACTGCAAGGTCTGCAATATGATTTGAACTAATTGCTGCGCTGCCAATTAGATTACCAGTAATAGCACCAGTTCCAATCAAATTACCTGTGATTTGACCAGCAACAATATTATTACCACGAATAGAATTATCGGCTATCTTTAAACCAGTGACCGATGTATTTGCTAATCTATTTGAACCAACTCTTTGTGTAGGCATTTACATTCCACCAAATAAAAATGCGTCATCAAAAATATCTGGAGGTGACACGATGTTATTTCCACTTACTGCATTGTTCGCAATTAAATTTCCAGTAATAGCACGAACAGCAATCTTATCTCCTGTTACTGCTCCTGTTGCTATACGACCCGATTCTACTTTCTGTTCTGGCATATTTATTTTAACCTCCAAAGACTATTGACATCGCAATAGCCTTTCCTGTAGTCGCAGCAGCATTTGCTGTGACAAAAGAAGCATTTGCTGTATCAAATGCTGAATTAATTTGTGCTCTTACACTTGTTTGTAGTTTGTTAAATGTAATTGTATTATCATCAACAATGTAAGTGTTAGTTGCGTTTGTTAAAGTTGTTACAGAAATGTATTCATTATTCTGCGGTGTAGACAGAAAACTAATCGTGTTGGCTAGTGTATTAATTGTATATGTACTAGGTGCTTGAACAACACCATCAATAGAAACAATTAATGCCAGATTACTTAATGGATTAAATCCTAAATCATATGTGTTGACGGTACCGTTAGCAGTGGTTTCAAAACTCTTTATTGTCACATTTGCCGCTGCTAATTGAACTCGTACTGTATTTACCGCAGTGTAGAATGTGGCAACACGAACTGCTTCACCAGATAAGGGTGTCTCACTAAATGTAATTGTATTGGATGTTGTATTAACCGAATATGTTGTTATTGGTTGAACTACACCATCAATTGTTACTAATAATGTTTCGGCAGATTGTGGATTAAACCCTAATGCATAAGTATCTGTTAAACCATTAGCAGTGGTTTCAAATATAGATACCGAAACATTTTGATTTGAGTAATATGTAATAAAGGGATTTACTCTTGAGAATCCAGTGACACGAATGTTTTCATTTAGCCCAGGTGCAGTGCTGAAAGAAATAGAATTATTTACATTACTTACGCTATACGCTGAATCTGGTTGAACAATACCACCGACTGTAACAAAAACTGCATTTGCCGTATACGGGCTAAATCCTAAACTAAACGAAGTTGTGCTTCCATCACCAACGCCGTTAAATGCATTAACAATCGCACCAACAGAATTTGCAACATCTTGATAATACGGTACAATTGTTTTATAACTTACTGCACGAACATTCTCTGATGCTGGCGGAGGTTCACTGAACGAAATCGTGTTATTCGTTGTTGTAATCGTATAATCGTTTTCATTCTGAACAATACCACCAATCGTTACGAAAATTGTGGCTGGACTTAGTGGGGAAAATCCTAAATCAAAAGTTGATGTTACACCATCACCAATAGTGTTGAATACAGCAAGTTCGGTATTTGAATATGATTCACTTTTATCCAACTTCCAACCATAGCCATTCCATTTCCAGGTCTTATCACCTAAACTATAGACTTGATTAGCTGTAGGATTATTAGGAAAGTTTAATGCCATTTTTTATTATCCTTGACCTGGCTGACCTTGAGCCAATCCAAAATTGGTATTTGCTCCCAATATCGTGTATGTATTTGCTGCCGTCTTAAACACAACAAACGAATATGTGTCAATCGATTGTGGTTGTGAAGTAGCAAAGTTAGGAGATGAATTACCTAACCAGTAGACAGTCTGTAATACACCATCAATATATAAATTTGCTTTGTATCTTGTTGAACCTTGTTTTAAACCAATAGCAACTGTCAATGTATTGGCAACTGGAACTAAGCTATCAAATGTTCCACCATTATTACCATTTGCTCTCAAATTAAATGTTACATTAGCAGTTGTATTTGATGAGAAGAAAAATGATGTGTTGTTTCCAACATCAATATTTACATTTCCACCAACGGCTGTTGTAAAAATATTTGATGATTCAAGCACACGAATAATATTAATACCAAGATTTGCGCCAAGTCTTGCCGAAGTAACTGTGGAATTGTTGGCAAACGTTGATGCAGAATTTGCGGTATCAAAAGCAGCATTTGCTTGTGTTGATGTCGCATTTGCTCTAACAAACGAGGCATTTGCTTGATCATAAGCGCCATTAGCTTGATTGTATGCATTGTTAGCTTGACTAAATGCAGCATTGGCTCTATCAAAAGGCACATTTACATTTGCTGTAATAAATGTATTTGCATAAACTGTGCCAGAACCACTAAACTCTACCCAGTGGAATCCATCTGAGTCTTTGAAATAGGTGTACTCAGTACCATCAGTAGAATCAATCCAAATATCACCGTTTGAATTTCCTGTTGCGGGAGGCTGTGTTCCATATGTTACAATGCCACTACCACTGTTAGCAGTAAATTGTTTACTACCGTCACCAAATTGAATGTATGTTCTTGATGCAATGTTCTCTGAAGTCAGATTAGCATTGATTGTAATATTGCCTGTTACAATTCCACCATTGTTTGCATCTAACGAATTATTTGCACGAATAAACGCAGCATTGGCAGTATGGAATGCTGGTTGTACCTGCGGAAACACATTATTTGCAGCAGCAAATGCAGCATTAGCATGATCATATGATGCATTGGCCTGAATAAACGCAGAGTTAGCAGCATTAAATGCTGGCTGAACTTGAGGCGCAACATTATTTGCCGAAGCAAATGCTGCATTTGCATGATTGTAGGCTGAGTTCGCATAAACACCAGCCGTAACTGCTTTTCCATCTGCTACATTTGCAGCAGTAAATGCACCGTTCGCATATATCGCAGCAGAGTTTGCTTGATCATATCCACTGTTTGCTTTATTGAAGGCATCATTAGCATGGAAGAACGCAGAGTTGGCTTGAATAAAACCAGAGTTGGCAATAATGAATCCTGCATTTGCATAAACACTTGCCGCATTTGCGTTATTGTTTGCTACATTAGCCTGAGCAAATGCACCATTAGCATAAATCGCAGCAGAGTTTGCTGTATAGCTTGGTGTATTTGCATAAATTGATACTGTGTTTAAATCAGAGTATGCAGCATTTACATGAATGAATCCAGAATTTGCTTGTATAAAGCCAGAATTTGCATGATAAAATGCCGACTGTGCATGAACTATTGCAGCGTTTGCTTGCAAGAATGCCGCATTAGCTGTATGGAATGCTGGTTGGACTTGTGGGAATACATTGTTTGCAGCAGCAAATGCTGCATTCGCATGAACGTAAGCACCATTAGCATATGCACCTGCTGATAATGCATTTGCATCAGCATTGTTTGCTTTATCAAACGAAGCATTAGCATGTATGAATGCGGCATTAGCAGTATTAAATGCTGGTTGTATTTGTGGGAATACATTATTTGCCGCAGCAAACGATGCATTGGCATGATCAAACGCAGCATTTGCTTGTATGAAACCTGAATTCGCAATTATGAACGCAGCATTCGCATAATTACCTGATGCAACTGCTTTACCATCTGCTACATTTGCGGCAGTAAATGCACCATTAGCATATATGCCGGCTGAGTTTGCAGAATTACGTGCAACATTATCAATTGCTGAACCACCTGCCAATGTGTTTGCATATGCAAACGCAGAGTTTGCATGTATAAACGAAGCATTTGCTTGTGTAAATCCAGAATTAGCATGTATGAATGCTGCATTAGCATACTGACCGGTTGCATTTTGTGATTCATATGCAGAGTTCGCATGTACGAATGCAGCATTAGCATATTGTCCAGTTGCGTTTTGAGACAAGTATGCAGCATTGGCATGAACAAACGAAGCATTAGCAGTGTTGTATAATACTTTGATTACATTTGCAGAGGTCAAACTTACGAATGAAAGATTACCAGCACCATCTGTTCTAACAAAGTTGTCATTCAATCCACCAGTGATGTGAACATTTGCAACTGGTCCTAATAGAACACTCTTTGAAAGACTTGCATCTACATTAGCACGAATATTGATTGTGTTACTTGAACCGATGATACGCATCTGTTCATTTTCTTCATTCATACCACCAGCAGCAAATATTACATCATTATCTGGTAAGAATGTACCGATTACAAGATCACCACCACCAGTTGAAGTATTACCGTGTACATACAAGTAACCATCATTCGGTCCAACTAATGTAAATTCAGGATCGGCATGTTGACTGCTACCGATACCCATGTCAATGTAGGTATCATCTTCAGTGCCATTATCAGCAGTCGCAACATAATCACCAGATGCATCAGTACCATTGTTAATGTTCTGAATGTTTATCTGTGAGTAGCCATCATAGTTTGCAGAAGCCTGGAAAACTGTGAATGGTTGGAAATCATAGCCAACTGGAATACCTGCATATAATGCATTATGTCCATTAGATGTGTAACCAAAAAACTGACCAGTATTACCAGTAATTTGTACCGATGTAGCATTTCCTACAAATGTAACATTACCTAAAACAGTAAGATTACTTTGAATTGTTACATTACCAGAAATTGTACCACCGGACGAATTGAACTTCGTATTTGAATTATCAAATGCAGCTTGTGCTAATATTGTTCCAGTATTGGCTTGATTATATCCAGCATTAGCATGATCAAATGCAGCATTCGTTTTTATGAATCCAGAGTTTGCGTGAATAAACGCACCATTTGCTACAGTGAATGCAGCATTGGCGTATTGTCCAGTAGCATTTTGACTTAAATAAGCAGCGTTTGCATGATCAAAAGATGCGTTTGCTTGTATAAATCCACTGTTCGCATGTATGAATGCACCATTTGCTAAAGTGAATGCAGCATTAGCATATTGTCCAGTAGCATTCTGTGACAGATAAGCAGCATTAGCGTGATCAAAAGATGCATTGGCATGAATGAATCCACTATTAGCATGAATGTATGCATCATTAGCGGCAGCAAAAGCACCGTTAGCATTTGCAAAGGCAGCATTTGCCATTGCAAGACCAGCGTTAGCATTAGAGAATGCATAGTTTGCATGTAAGAACGATGCATTTGCTTGAATGAATCCACTATTTGCATGATCAAAAGCAGCATTCGTTTGTATGAACGCAGAGTTTGCGTGAATGAATCCACTGTTTGCATGTGTATATGCGGCGTTAGCGGCAGCAAAAGCACCATTGGCATTTGCAAAAGCAGCGTTAGCCCTTGCAAGCCCAGCATTAGCATTTGCAAAAGAAGCATTGGCAGCAGCAAGTGCAGCATTGGATTGTGCATATGCAAGTGATGAGTAGATGTATAAATCTACATTACCGTTTGCTGCAAAAATATAATTTGTAAAGATAGCATTAGCGCCAGTAATGCTACCATTAGAACCTGTTGTTGTTAGTGTATTGGATGTAAGATTACCAATGACGATAACATCACCAGTGACATTACCGCCAACGTTTGCATTCAGTGAATTGTTGGCACGAATGAATGCAGCATTGCCTGTATTGTATGATGCATTTGCCATTGCAAAAGCACCGTTGGCATTTGCAAATGCAGCATTGGCTCTGGCAAAAGCACCGTTAGCATTTGCAAAAGCAGCATTGGCAGCAGCAAAAGCACCATTAGCATTTGCAAAGGCAGCATTGGCTACGTTACCTGTAGCATTCTGTGATTGATATGCGGCATTTGCTTGAATGAATCCAGAGTTCGCATGAATGAACGCACCGTTAGCCAATGTGAATGCAGCATTAGCATATTGTCCTGTTGCGTTTTGTGATTCGTATGCAGAGTTTGCTTTAAAGAAAGCAGAGTTTGCTACATTGCCTGTTGCATTCTGTGATTGATATGCAGCGTTGGCGTGTATGTATGCAGAGTTTGCTTCAATAAACGCAGAGTTGGCATATTGACCAGATGCATTCTGTGATTCATATGCTGAGTTTGCATGATCAAAGCTGGCGTTTGCTTTAATAAAACCAGAATTCGCATGATCATACGCAGAATTTGATTTAGCAAAAGCGCCGTTGGCGTTAGCAAAGGCAGCATTTGCATGATCAAATGCAGCATTCGTTTTTATAAATGCAGAATTGGCGTGTATGAATGCAGCGTTAGCATATTGACCTGTCGCATTCTGAGAAATGTATGCAGCATTAGCATGATCAAAAGATGCATTTGCTTTGATGAACGCAGAGTTAGCATATGATGCTGTAGCAGAACCACCCAAATCGTCATAGTTTGTACCATCATTTGTAAACTGCCATCTATCAATAGTTTCATTCCATAACAGATAAACATTAGGTTGTGCGCCACGATCAATCTCAATACCAGCATTCATTGTCGGTTGTCCCGACTGACTGATTGATGTGTTCAATGTGATGATATTGTCACCAATCAACACAACAGGCACGTTAGCGCCAATAGAACCGCCAATGATACTCAGATTACCTTGAATGGTAACATCACCAGTAATTAAACCACCAACGTTAGCATTCAGTGCATTGTTTGCACGGATAAAAGATGAGTTTGCATGTGAATATGCAGAATTTAGTTTCTCATATGATGAAATACCACGAAGATAAGAATCATGACCACCAATAGCAATAGCACCATCACTTGTTCTTGAGCCAATAAAGAGTGTATTACTATTGTATGAATACGCTGGTTCGCCAACATTCAATGACGGAGGTGTGTCTGTCGTTAGCGATCTTTTTATTTGAATTGGTGTATTTGCCATTTGTAATTCTTAGAATGTTCCACCGTCAAGACTTGACAAAACAGTGGTAGCAACTTTCATTTCGTAACGATTATTTGCTGAACTATAGACAAGTGAAAAACCGTCTTGAACATCTGCTGTTGAAACATCATTGATTTCAGCCAATGCAACATTTGGTTTTGGTTTATAATTCGGTGATACAAGTGTTGTTCTATTCGGTTGAAATACCGTAACTTTACCTAAATCTGGCATGACTTACCTCGTAACGGATGGTAATACAACTGCTGTGCCTTCTATCACACGGGTTACAGAGTTATCAACTGAGTTTGTGATGATAAGATCGAACACATAACGACCGGGTGTTAGATTAGCAGTGTTTGCTGCTGTCATTGACAGTGTAATCTGTCCGTTTGAATTACCAGTAATTGTTGCAGTGAGAGTATTCGCAGATGAAGAATAATATGATTTACGAAGTTGAGAAGATGCAGAATAAGTTGTGAGATTGACTGCATCACCTTGAATATCATTTACAGTAATTGTTGATGTAAGGTTTGCACCTTGTTCGATAGTAATTTCTGAATATGCAGCCAAGATTGTCTCCTTCTAATCGTGTATTTAGTCAATCTCATACCGCTAATAAAAAACCCCGCCGAAGCGGGGTTTGATATAAAATTTTGTTTAGGTTGGTGCCGGATCAGGATATGTATTTTCTGCCCATGATTGAGTTTCTTCTACCCAATGATAGAACTTAGGTGGATCACCTTGACCTTGATCTGCTGGAGCAGGAACAGGTGCTTCCCAATTAGCCTCTTCATTATTCAGAATCCATGAAGGAAATGGTTTAGGTGGAACGAATGCATCAAGTTCTGCATTGTATGAATATCCGATACCAGCATAACGCTTGCGGAAGTTATGATTGTATGATGTCTGTTTCCAATTACCACCAAACAATCTTTGGCAGAAACCAATACCCATCTCTTCACGCTCAACGCCACTTGCGTCAAGTAGTTCATTGTTGGACACAACAATGACTTGAGTTACTACATTGTTTTCATCAAGTTGTGCAAAATGTGCCATTTATTAAAACTCCCTTTGTGTTAAAAATTACTATGTATTTATAAACTTATTTATGTCCATTTGAGTATGATAACACCACTACCACCAGAACCTCCTGATGGTGTATTACCACCGCCAGAACCACCACCTCCGCCTGTTGCTGTGTTTCCAGATGTGCCAGCTATTTCAGAAGGAACAGCATTACCACCAGTTCCACCACCACCTAAACCACCAATATTACCTGTTGAATTTCCAAATGGATTTGCGTAACCTCCTCCACCGCCACCACCAGCATAATAAATTGATGTTCCTGTAATTGGACTTGCAATACCTATGCCACCAGCACCAGCAGACGCTCCTGTACCATTAGCGCCG
>JACCDX011862290.1_pt1 | contig 14693 bp, 12 predicted proteins | sample 7449681 | NCBI WGS metagenome assembly JACCDX01 (sample SAMN15323450, study PRJNA562643) | freshwater metagenome | isolation source: river surface water | place: USA:Blue River Watershed | collected 2017-08-18
CAATAAATGCGGGATACTGCCTTGTTCGACCCATCCTAGGACCTGTTGCTTTCGCCTATCATCAACGAAGACATATTCGTTAACGGTTTTGGGTCTGAATTTTTCAATCCACAATTTATTATGTAGTGACATTAATTCCTCAATATTTCAATAGTTACAATTTTAGAGATGGAATCACCTAAATCTTGCTCATCAGTAATAATGTGCAGGTGGCGATTATGTTCATCGCGTTTGCGATCATAGTTAGAGTATTCTACAATATAACCACCCGTGGCGCGACAAATCTGGAAATTCATACTATCACGATGATCACCTACTGGCCTACTAGCTGCTTGTAGACTTGCTTTAGTAGCATATTCTGGTTCATCAGCATCAAAATTATTGATCCAGTTTCTTAGCCAATGTCTAAATCTATACTTTTTCATTAAACCACCTTATCACTAATAGTATCATCATTAACTGGATTATCACTTACAAGCAAAATATCTTTGTTGTCTACCTTGCGGATAGTTGTTTTATTCCCAGCGGGATCAACTATTTCAACGCCACGTGTCCATCTACCATGCGAAACACATATCCACTGACCCACCCTTACATCCAGTTGCTCGGGACCTACCGCATACACTTTCCCCCATCGAGGACGTATTCCACTATCTTTTGCATCGTCACTGGGCAAAATAATCCCAGCAGAAGTGACACGAAATTCGAAATTCATGTCTGAAACCAATACACAATCTTTCAGAGGCGCTAACTGGCCAACTTCATTTGCCAAGTATCCACGTTTTACTTTTTTAATATCCATGTTTTTATTGTACCCTTAATTCAAGTTTAAAACAAGCTGAAATCGTTTTATTTTTTTGGATTTGGAATGTCATCATCCAAATCATTGAGTTCATCGGCGGTAGTTTCGCTTGAATTCAGTCTTGGTGCTGGCGTGGCGTGTTGCTTTGATGCAGGAACATTTTGTGTTATTCTGTTATACATAACATTAACTCGTTTGTTGCTGTCATTAACAACATTATTGTTGCTGTCAATAATATCACCTCTTGCATTAACGTTCATGTTGCCAACTGCACGAACTTTCTCGTTTTTGGCACGCAGTGCTGCCATATCAAATGGCATTCCCATGGCAGTAGTATGTTTTTTTGTCATATTTTCTCCTTTTATCTTAAAAATTCTTCTATAGGCAGATCGTAATAAATTGCGTCAATTTTGTGTACTCCGATAAGAAACAATACATAACTACTAACTGAGCTACCTCTGCCCACACCCCAGACAATATTATGCTTTCTCATTGTGTCTACCAGGTATTTTAAATATTTCAGCAACGTAAATAAATTTCTATCCAAATACAGCAATAATTCTTTTCCAACACGCTGTCGCTGTTCATCATTTTCACAACAATCTAGTAACCATTTAGCAATATCAAAATTTTGATAATATTCTGGCATTTTCCATTGCTGTTGATTCTGCTCATCGAATTGATCGACCGTTAAATTCTGATCCGTCCATATTGTCAAATCAGGCACGTGATTTAACTCCATCTCAGAATCAAAACTTATATGCTTATCTGCTATCACCGATAGAGTGGACACATGTTCCCTACTCATATAGAGATCACATAGGTCCTGTTCCGAAAATATTATTTGTCCGAATTTATCCACTTGCATTAGTGGAGATTATCATAGTCCATCAAGAAATGTCAACATTTTTGTATATATCACTATTACCTTTTTTATTCCAAAGTTCATTTTGGCGTTTTTGTAATTCGGCGCGGTAGGTACTAAGTATCAGTGATATCTGGCCGACAATTTGATGCTTGCCTAATCTGAACATATACTGCTGCTGATTGGTTAATTTATTAATTGATTCTGTCAATTCTTCCATTGTTTTGGAAGTTAAGTCACCTACGAAAGGATGAATCATATTACCACGCCGATAAGGTTATTCTTTTCCATATACTGGTACTACCATTATAAGCGGCAGTACAAACATACAGGTAGGTGGCATCAGATGCAATCATGCCTGCCCTGTCGCCAGCCACGCCGATAGCCGTAGTAGGCACAGTTGTCACTACTCTGGTAGCTCTTCTTGGTCTATTTGGACATGACACTTCTACTGCTACTCCGCAATCCTTAGTACTGAATACCAGATGCAATAAGGAAGGTGATTCTAATCCAGTAGATCCACCAAGAACAGTAACATATCCAGATGGTCCACTGGCGGTATAAGTCTCTAATGTACTTGTTCCTATGGTCACTGAAGACGGTAGTAAAATTTGAGTAGTAGGACTAGCCACTGTCAGCATAAGTTGAACAACCGAATATGTATTACTTGGCGCCCACCCAGTAAAACCAAGAGATAAATTTGATACCACTGTTCCGTATTGCAAGTCGCCGTTAGCTAGATCAACTGTAAGATTGCCACTTAAGCTGTTTCCTAAGTTGTAAGTTGTTTGACGAAAACCTTGGGTTAGGGCATTACTTATCAAGGTGTTGGACATATTGTTGTCCAGAACTGTGCCAGGCAGAGCACCCTTTAATATAGCCAAATCTTGAAGATCAGTGATCTCGTTTGCTGCGGTATCTAAATTGTTTTTGATACCACTAAAATTATCCCTGAACCCCTGACTGCTATTATTGACTCCTGGAATTGGATAATTTACGTTTATCGAACCTGTATTTATTGCACTCATAGTTAATTATTTATCCTTGTTGGGTCTGATCTGGTAGAATAGTTCTACGTGGGAAATATATGTACTGATCTTGTGAATTCGAGGGAGATGGGTAAGGTATACCACTTGGCAATCCTGCCCATGTTTCTGTATCTGGATCGTAATCCCATGTTAATGATTTATCTATTTCAAATCTATCTATTTTGAAATTTATTTCATTGAGACTATGATTCCAGTTTTCTAATATGTTGTTCTTTATAGTTTCGCTGTAGCCAGGCTTGGTGTAACAAATAACCCAACTTGGTGTATAGCCAAGAACATTTCCGTTAACCTGTTGAGATTGCATCCATAATGGAAGTATAGACGCATCGTTTAAGAATCCAATGGTATCAGCTATTTGTTGACGCATGTTATCTAGGCTATTTGGATACAAAGTTGTTGCATAACCAGGCGTCATACTGGTATACGCCGCATTATAGAAAATTATGTAGTCACTCGTTGCTAACGTTTGTGGTATATTTACCGTAATTGTATTAGTGGTCGTATTTATTGATGTCACAGTAGGAGGAAGACCATCACCGTCATTTGTGATGGTTGGTCCAACTAAATTCATACCTAATTGCAAATCTTCTGTAAACCAATTTAGAACTATAGTAGTACTGGCAGTGACACTGCCAGATACGACTTTCAACACAGCATTAGTATCATAATACGTCATGTCGGTGTCCATGAGAACGTTATTTGCAGTATCTCCGTTTAAAAGTAATGGTATTGTTGTTGGCCAGAATATTTCTTTACTGATAGTAACTCCTTGGTCATTGACCAAATCGTCTATGATTTCGCTGTACACTACTTCATATACAATCTCATTGTTAGAATTCCTAGCTACCGCAGTTCTGATTGGTCCTAATAAAATATTTCTCCAATAATGATTTATGTTAACGGCGTTCAAGTAATCTTCCAACGGCGCAACATTAACACCATACATATGAGTATATATTATGTCTGTTGCTTTGCCAAAATATTGATCCGAGGGTCTATACAAATAACTAGGTGGTATAATTGAGGTATTCGTCAATAAACTATCAATTAATGATCGATCTGATTCCGAAAGTAAAGCTTTAATATATAAATTTTCATATGGCACACTGTACTTCTGAATTGCAGTGAATGTAAATATCTTAGATGATGTGATTTCTGGATACAACGGATTAGTTGCAGATATTGTAAAAGTATAGTCTGTTTCTGTATTCTCGGGAATAATAGTTCCAGCTGCCTCGAAGGCAAGCCTACCTGTTATTTCTCCTGTGTCCAACAATGTCAAATTTGGCGGCAAACTGCCAGAAGTTAAGCTATACTCAAGATTGAATCCACTAGCAGATACTGCTTCTACAGTAAATGTACTTACTTGACCATTATTAATTACTCCTAAATAACTGTCAGTTAACCATGTCACCGATATATCTATAGGAATGTTATCAATTTGCTCTACCACTGTCATGGTAAAAGTGACTGGATCACTGGAAAGTAAATTGGTATTGTTAAAGGCGCTATAAGTAAAAGTATAAGCCTCTATCGCGGTAGAAGTAACTGCCAGGGTTCCGGATATCCAACTAGCATTTATTTTATTGATACTACACATAGCGCCTATGCCAACACCTGGTGAATCAGATTGTATAGACACTCCACTGTATGATTCGAGAGAATCAACATTCGTTCCAGAAATATTGTCAACTGTCAATAAAGATCCAAGAGAACCGATTGTTGCAACCTCAAATATTATATCATTCGCAGGAGATTCTCCGCCAACATCTGTTCCTAAAATACGTAATTGATCGCCTATAACATATCCAGTACCAGCATTTGATGTATCTATTGTTATTTCAACATTTGTATTAGAGTACAGTGTATTATCGGAAATACCCGATGGTAGACTGCCTGATGTTAAATTATATGAAAGTGGTCCACTACTGAAATTGTTGCCTAGTAACTTAAAAATAAAATAGTTGTCTTGACTGAAAATTCCGATATTGCTTCCAGTGTAATATGGCTGATTTGGGTCTGTGATTGATATATTAAACGATGGCGGTTGTGTGTTCATCAGTGCCGGTTTTCTTCCCGTGTAACCTGGTTCCAGTTGTTGATTTTGAACTGTTATCGAGAACTGACGCTGTGCAATACCCGACTCACTGGTTATCTGTAGAGTAAACACATAAGGATCACTGGTTATAGGAACTAGAAATGAGTTCAACGGAGGAGTAGCATAACCCTGGATTAACCCATTTTCATTAATCTCCAACCCTGGTGGCAAACTTCCACTAATTAACGAAACTATTGCATTAGTTCCTGGATCCGGATTACTGATGACTATCTGAAATGGATCCCATGTACTATCTAAAATGTACGGAGTATACAGCGCTCCTGACGGAGTAACAAATGAAGGAGAAGTTTTTCCTATAATAGTCATGGAAAAACTGCGATCACTAAAGTTTTTATAAACGGCACCATCATATTCTTTAACACGTATGGTAAATGAATAATCACTGGGCTGAGCTACCTGCGCGGCTGTTCCTGTCAGAACCCCCGTTGATTGGTTGAGACTAAACGGCGTGGTTGCTTCTGGAAATATACCATTTAATAGAGTATATTGCAAAGTGTATGTTGAAACGGACGGTGTTGCAACAAACGTAAAATTTATTGGAGTACCCTCATCGAAGGTACCTATTGATCCACTTGCTGTATTCCAGGTAGGCTGAGACATATTTACCCCTGTAATGCTTTCAATGCTACTTCATAGTGATGTTGTCTGTCAGCCAACCCTATGGTACCGCCATTAATCCTCTTGGTTAAACCAACAAAATCACCACGATCACAATAGTTATTCAGACTATTTGAGTCCCAAAACCAGCCGGCGCTACTACAAGCACCTTCAGGTGTTTCCATGTATGCTACGCATTCATCGACGCTTATCTCAAGCGCATTTGCAAATCTTGTATAGTTATCTTTGCCAGTGAGTTGTATAAGACCGCGACCACAAAATTTATAACCGTCGCCACTGCTCTCTGGACCATTACCCATGCGATTTGCATATACACGATTGGCTATCATTGCTGGTTTGCGCTCGTATTGTTTTGCTAAGTCTTCAGTGGGAAAATATTTCTTAAATGTAGTCATTAAACCTTTAGCACCATAATTTAAATTTTCTTTCACGAAATTAAAACCACCACTTTCATGACTAATTTGTGCTAAAAAACATGCCAATCTTTGTGCTGTATTGCTAACTTCATAATAATCACATACGTCATTTAAAGAATCAACATACTTTTCTAGTGTAGCTTTTTTTGTGTTTGAATTAATAGCTTGTAACAATTCTATTGTAATCATGTAAGAGTCCAACCTTTGTTAAGTATTTATCAAAAAAAATCCCGGACATTGTCCGGGATAACTTGTAATCTACGCTGGACTACAATCAGTTTATATTTTGCAATTTTCTTAGCATTTCTGCCATAGACATGTCTGCTGTTTTACGCTCAGTTTCCGTCTTTACTCTTGCACTTGGAACAACTGTTTGATCTTGCTTCATGTTGTTTAGACCTCCACTGATGGTTTTGGTCATGTATGTCATGTCAGCCAAGAATTGCTCATCACTATCGTTTGGACTATTTGCCCATTCATCTAGCTTTTCTTCGTCGTTGTGTCCCCCACATTCGCTTTCGTTCATGCCACATTCGTTGCATGTTTCTTCAGCTTCCATTGTTGCTGGTTGATCTAGGGCTGATTCTTCTAAATCTTCATCCTCTTCTTTAACTGGATATTTTTTACCACCGACGGATACGGTTTCGCCTTTCTGGATACCATCTTTCTTGGCATCGCTGACTGCTTTACCAAACGCATTGCCTTCTTCCATTTCTTCCTCTTCTGGAACTGGACTCATTTGACTGTCACCTGAACTGGCAGTTTGATTGTGCATTTCTTCAACTTCTTCGCAGTCGTCGCCTTCTTGTTCATAATCATCGCTTGATGCCTCGTCACTATACTGCCCACGAGCACCTAACATACGCTTTAAGAAACCTAATGCTCCGTCACCGCGATCATCTTCTGGCTCTAATGTACTCATTACTTCATCTGCGCTAACTGGTTCAACGGCAACAGTCGCGTCAGCATGATCATCTGGCATAGTACTCATTGAAGAACTTTGGCCCTTCATTAAGCCTGAATTTTGCAATAGCTTCATCAATGATTGTGCGTCGGCATCGGTAGCACTGATGCTAACACTGTCACTTGCGCCTTCATTTCCAGTAGATGTTGTTATGGTCATGCCTTCATTTAGTAATGAATTAAGTTGAGATTCCCAACTTTCCATTTGAATGTCTTTAGATACGCTTTGCTCACCTAGTTTCTTACCAGCAGCCGCGGCTTTCTGGAACTTTTCTTTTCCATATTTCTTACGACCAATAGAGGCAGCAACTGCTTCAGGATCTTCTGCTGAACCACCCTTTTTGATGGCAGCAACAGTTTTCTTGAAACCCATGTATTTTTCATTTAGTTTAGATTCGTTCATATAATCCTCTTCCATGTCTTGAACGCTGCCACGTAGGCTAGCTTCTAATTCGCTTTCTGGTAATTCTTCTAAATCTTGGCCAGTTGTGGCGGCAGTGCCTCTTGCCAATATTTCATCACCTATTGAGTAAGTTTTATCGCCTACTCTATATCTATCTGTAGTTCCGACTTGTGACAAGGACAGTGGGTCTGTACCACGTGCTTTACGTAAGAACGCAGGAGTACTTATTTGCATTTCTGCATCTTCCCTATCACCTTCAGTCGTAAGTGTGTCTTGTAATTCACTGCCGATATTAGCACCGATTGACGCTGCTGTTGGTGATTTGCCTAGTGCTGCGCCAGCAGCACCGCCCAGGGCAGCGCCTACTAGACCTTCACCCATTACAGGCTGAGTGTCTTCCATGTAGCATTCTTCGACATGTTTTCTTAATGACTCAGATGGACCATACATCACATCACGTGGTATACGCCCTTCTTTCCAATAATGATCACATAATGTTTGGTAAAGACTTTCATGCATTCCCCAGCCTTCCTGTGCAAGACTGTGCTCATGTGGATAATCAGAAAGAATATCTTTTAATCTTTCGGCATTTTTGCCTTCAGTGACAGATTTTTTACCATTCTTTTTGTTATATTGATCCCATGCTATAGCATAAGCACGACCTTCTTGCCCTGGGAATTTTTTCTTTAATGCTAACACAACATCTTCCATTCCAGGAGGAGCTTTTTCCATAACTTCAGCTTCGCCCAGGGCGGTCACTTGCTTGTTTTTTACAGCCTGATCCAGAGCGGCTTTTAGTGGATCATTTGGATTTTTAAAATCTATAACAGTTGCAGACATTCCAGGCTTAGTTGCTTGCTGCGCTTGTTGGGTTGTTTGCTGAGTACCTGGTTGTTGTGTAGTTTGTCCTGGTGCTTTAACGGCAGCAATAGCTACCTGACTTGGATCTAATGCAACTTCGGTAATACCTGTGCCGTATTCATTTTCCAATTGATCCATCATTATGCTTTCTATTTCTTCGAAATCATCATCTGGATGTAGTCCATTGTCTCTGGCAACTTCCTCGTACTTACGTTGTAATAGTTTGCTTGCATATTCTTGCTGTGAGTCACGTGGGTGATTCATGACATCATATAGGTCTGAATTGCCATTTACGATGTCTTGTATGATCATATCTACTTCGCCCATGCGACCTTCACCAACAATGCTCTCTACTAGCATAGTTGATTCAACGTGTTCCATCCAGTCTTTTAGCTTATGTTTTACTGATGCTTTTCCTGGTAGGGTTTTTGGCTTATTACCGACAATCCAACTCGCTAACTTATCAGTGTCCCAGTTCTTAACTTCACCAGTATCACTATCAGCATTCTTTTTGGGGCGGCCACGACCACGTTTTACTTGAGGTTGTACTTTTTTACCTTCGCTGTCTTCGTCATCTTTACGACCATAACCGCCTGGCTCTGCTTTATGCACACGGCCAGTTGGTGTTTCTTTTGTGTCTTCCGCCACTCCTTGTTTTTCTTTCGTTGATAGTTTAGTCACAATAAAGTGAGGATATTTTTTTGCAAATTTTTCTTTTGCTTCTTTTTCATTAGATGCAAGTATTACTGCATCTCCAGTGCCAGCATCAAATCCCTTGCCTGTTTTATAGTAAATAACAAACTTTGTTTTATCAGTTGAGCCTTCCGCCACGCCTTCTCCAACCTGGTCATGATCTTTTATCAGTCTACGAACACTAGTAACTCCATTAAATTTTTTATTTGCTATTTGTTTAGCAGTTTTCATATCAGGAGCAGTAATGTCAGTAAACATATATGTGTTTGGATTATTAGGTTTTACGTGTTTTACTTGATAGGTATTACCTAGTCCTTCCGCCACGCCTTGCTCTGCCATCATGCCTTTCATCGGAGTAAAACTTTTACCGTCTTTGCTAATCAAAAACCATGTCTCTTTTTGATTGCGTTTTGGTTCTACTGGGATTCTATTTTTGTCCAAATAAACATGAATTACTCTAAGATATTTGTTTCCGTCTTTTCTGTAAAACTTCATGCCTGCCCCGGATCTCATAAGTCCTGGATCTTTATTATACTCTGGCTGCCCCCGCATCTGTTTGTGTATATCCTGGAAATGCACTAAGACATTATGTTTCCATAAAGAAGACGGTTTGTATTCTACGAAATCATTTGAATCATTGCCTTCCGCCACATCTTGTTCTGCCATTTTCCTTCTAGCAATACCTGGAATTTTTTCTGCTTTACTAATATCGACCCGATGATCGGCTTGACGTCTTCTATTCCAAACAGTGAGTTTTTTACCATCGGGTGTAATATGTTTGACCACGCCTTCTACACCAGCTGCTGTTTGAACATAATCCCCCACAGCAATATTTTTATCTTGTGCTGACGAGCCTTCTGCCACACCTTGGTCTGATTTTGCTGTAGCGCGGTATTTGCCATGATCAATATAGTTGTTTAACTTATTTGGATCCAAATCATGAGCTTTTGCGGACTTATCAACTGCTATTTTGTGCGGATACTTTTTAGAAAATTCTCTATATAAGTTTACTGCTTGAGTTAATGTGTCTTTATCAGCGCCTTCCGCCACGCCTTGCTTAGGAAATTTTAAGTTCAATTGTTTTTGTACTTTGGATAGTGTGTCGGCTGGGAGATTAGCGCCAACTTCATTCCAATGGGTAGAAACATGATAGGTACCATCAGAATTTTTATTTCCCACCTTTACTCGCTTACCATGAAACATATGTCGTTTATCCGGATGGTTTACTAGGGCATAATCACCTGGTGTTAAATCGGTCTCTTCCGCCACGTCTTGTGACTCTTCAATGCTTTCATCTTTGATCTTATGAACTTGGCCTTTTTTGCCAGGAGCTTTACCACCTGGAAGATTACCAACCATAAAACTCTGTAGGTCTTTAGCGAAATCATATTTCTTTACTTCGCCAGTATCACTATCAGCGCCCTTCTTAGGACGACCACGGCCGCGTTTCACTGCTGGCTCTACTTTTTTACCTTCATCGTCTTCGTCGTCTTTACGTCCGTAGCCACCTGGCTCAGCACTATGTATACGTCCAGAAGGAGTTTCCTTTGTGCCCTCAGTGATGATACTATCCATTTTTTCGATTAATGATTTCAAACTCATTTTTATTATCCTCTAGATTTTGTTGCGCCGGTTGCTGGCTTTGGTTGACGCTGTATAGTGGTCATTGGACTCTTGTTATTGCCTGGTATTTTTCTACTGTCTTCCGCTGCTTTTGTTTTTGGAGCAGCGTATTTCATTTCAATTTTGTCTTTTTCAGTCTCTTTTGCGATCTTTGTCATGTATTGATCAGCATAATCTTTGCTGGCCTGTTTGCCTGCATCCTCTAATTCTTCATGATCTAACACAGGACTATGACTCATTTGATTTTCATATTGCTGAACTTCTGTTTGTACACTATCATCGTAATCAGCCTGAATCATACGAACTAAATTCTCATCATAGTTTAGAAGTCTAGCCAATTGTTTTACCATGGGTTCCGTTGCGGGATATTTAAATTCAACATCAATCATAAAAATTGCCTGATTGGTAAGACCTGGAAATCCATATGGATCTTTCTGTATCGGGGTTGACTTTGGTTCACCTATTTTCACAGGATCGAACTTCTGTAAATTCAACACAAACATATCAACCCAGTTCTTTTCTGGAGAACCAGCAATCTTGATCTTATAGCGATAGCTTCTAACGCTTTCCATTAAGTATTGTTTGAACGATTTTTTCATCGTAGACTTCCTATATTCTATAATTTATTTATCATTTTTGTCTATTTTAGACATGGCGTTATTCATTACCATTTTTATTAGTTCATTACGATCAATGACCTGTCCAGTGCCCAATGGAGTTTCTTCTGGGCTTTTATCTTTGTTTGCTTGAGCAATTTTTCTATCTAACTCGGCCTTCTTAAGTTGTAAATCTATCATCTTTAGCTTTTTTTGCATCTTTGCTGTTTTTGCTGTTAAAGCATGACCTAGCATTGTGCTACCAACTGAAAATATCTCAGCACTAAATCGTGGGTCTGTTTGCATTCCCAAGTCCATCAAGTTATTAAATGCTTCTTTAGCTAATCCAGCAATTTCATCCATCTCGTCATCACTGGATTCTAGACCTCTGACTTGGGGCAACGCACTTTCTACTTTTTCTATAGCTGATAATGTACCTAGTGTGACCGCTTGTGTATCTAAAGGAACATCTGATATAAAATCAGCGTCATCAACCATTGTCTGAGGTGATGTATCCAATTCAAATAATTCTTGAAGTTTTTTTGACATAATATGTTATTTATGTCTTGCCATTTTTGAACAATTGATTCTCGGTAATTACTCGAAACACCATTCCCATTCTTTTGCAATATGCCATAGCTGCTGACCATTTAGCCTGATTGACTAATACTACTGCCTTTTCGCGTGCATTTTTTGCTTCTGACAAAGAAGTTTGGGATTTTGGTTTTATCTCAATCAACTCCGCTAGCTCTTGTCCATGCTTATTTTTATAGAACATAAAAATATCAGGAATGTATATTGTTTGTTTTCCAGTTATAGGGTTTCGATAGGGTATGGAAATACTTTCACTTGCCCACTTTAACACCGAAGGATCATTATCGCAAAAATTGAAAAACATCATTTCCCAACTGCTGCGATATCTTGGCTTACCCTTGCCTATGTATTTTTCTGGGTTTTTAACTTCGTATATGCCTTGTGCCCATTTAGCCATGTTCATTCCATCTGATTAAACAGGACAAGTTCCCCATACTGGTTTAAAGCTGGTGTTTATTTGTAATGGAGATCCTGTTGAGAAATTTACCGGCTCAGACGGAATAAGAGTCACACACCAGTCGGACAGGTCTTGATTAAATACCGTGGCTTCGTCAAACATATAATCCATATTCATTATTGTTCCCGTGGCATTATTCAATGACTGATTGAAACTGGAAGCTCCCTGGAACATATGAGAAACATCAGATTGAAAACTGAAATCAGGTGGCGTACTATTAAAACTGGAAGCGTTAGTAAACATGTAACTAAAGTCTTGCACTCCAGATGTATTGAACACAATCGGTTGATTAAAGCTGGTCGCATCTCGGAACATTCCATAAGTAGATACGAGAAAGGGAGTACCGGATGTCCATGCTATTGAACCATTAAATGCAGAAGCATTGCGGAACATTTCATGCATGTCACCAACATTGCTTACATTCCATGAACTCAAGTTCTGATTGAATGAAGTTGCATTTTGAAACATATTGTGCATAAGAGTAACCGAACTTGTATTCCATGAGTTTATTGGTTGGTCGAACGAGGTAGCACCCTGAAACATATACTGCATTCTGTTCACCGCACCTGTATTCCATGAATTTATTGGCTGATTGAACGCCGTGGCATTTTGGAACATATATCGCATGCTCTGGACAGAAGATGTATTCCATGCACCAATTGATTGATCAAATGCACTAGCTCCATTAAACATATAGCCAAATGTTGTTACATTGCCTGTATTCCATGAACCTATTGGCTGATTGAATGCTGGAGCATTTTGAAACATCACTGCCATGTTAGTAACACTTGCAGTGTTCCAACTACCTATTGGCTGATTGAACACTGTTGCGCCATCAAACATGAAATTCATATCTGTAACACTACCTGTATTCCATGAACCTATTGACTGGTTGAATGCGGTGGCAAACTGGAACATTGCATACATTGTGGCAACATTACTTGTATTCCAGGAGTTCAGTGTTTGATTAAATGCCGCTGCACCTTTGAACATACCTTCCATAGTGGTGACACTACTTGTATTCCATGCGTTTAGCGGTTGATTAAATGCGATAGCATTTTCGAACATATAGGACATATCTAATACAGCACTGGTATCCCATGTACCTATCGGTTGATCAAATACGCTAGCCCCAAAGAACATTGCATACATGTTCTCAACGGACGAGGTATCCCATGATGAAATATCGCTGTTGAAATTCGTAGTCAATTCAAACATGCCAGACATGTCGGTTATGTTGCTTGTATTCCATGAAATTAAATCGGTTCCAGAATAGGTACTACCACTGAACATAAATGAGGTACTTTGCACTGTATTTGGCAAGTCAGTAGGAAGGACAGACAAATTTGCTGCATCCCAGAATGCATAACTTAAATCAGTCAATCCTATGTCTCCAAATGTTGTAACCTCGACTAACGTATTTTGATTGTCGCCCAAATGATCATAGTTGGTATAACTGTACGCGGTCAGTGTGCCACTTATCGAGACTGTATATGTTCCAGCTGTAGTATAAGTATGCGTTGGTTGGCCAGGTGTATTAAATGTCTCAGTTGGCGAACCGTCACCCCAATCAACAGTCACATTGACTGTTCCGTCTAACGGAAGATCAATAGTGTTGGTCCCTAGTGTGGTATCGAATATCAAAATCATCGGTCCAGATGGCGGTGCTGACGCAACAGTAGCTGAAACTTGAGCGTAAATGTTTGGTCCATAAAAATCACTATTAGACTGAACTGTAATTGCATTAGTATTGGAATACGTTCCAACTGAATCGCCAGTATATGCAAGTGTGAAAGTTTTTGATGAGTACCCGCCAATAGAGGTCACGGCAGTTCCACCAAGTCCAGTATAGTTTGGTATTGGCGTTAATATCGCGGGATCATCGATTATGATATTCGAGACATCTACTGTTTTATTTCCTGCATTTCTCAATGTTGCTGTGAGCGAAGGAGATGTTTCTCCAACATTCACAGAATAATTGTATCGCAGCGGCACTATCTGAAGTGCCGAATAATTATTGGTTAAATTTAAATCTACATATGTAGATTGTATCGGGTTATAGTCTGAGTCACTTACATACGTAATAGCGTTGTTATAAGGGTAATTTGTAGTACTATACCAATACACCTCAAAGTATATTGTTTGCCCTGGTGCTATAATCAACGACGGTAATAAATCAGGACTGCCGGTCCAATAACTATTTCCAGTTGGTCCATAATAGTTTCCATCAATTTTGTATATTGGATAGGTATCAAATGCAATATAATATGTGACGAATGGATCCACGGTCAACGAGGCAGTGCCCAAGTTACTTAGACCAATAGTGTATACCGCAGTTAGTGGTTCAGGCCTGACTCCAGGAGAAGGCGGTCCAGGAGTTAATGGATTGATAGAAATATAAGTAGTGTCTATCATTAAAATTTTAGAAGACGACGGGTTCGGCGGAGTAGTTGGAATAGGAGGCAGTGGTGCAGGAGATGGACTAGGAGCTGGTGTAGGAGCTGGAGCTGGCGTAGGAGCTGGAGATGGCGTAGGAGCTGGAGATGGAGATGGCGTAGGAGCTGGAGATCGAGATGGCGTAGGAGCTGGCGTAGGAGCTGGAGCACTTCCCCTGCCGTCAGGCATAATATTTCC
>JACCDX010439853.1_pt1 | contig 14687 bp, 7 predicted proteins | sample 7449681 | NCBI WGS metagenome assembly JACCDX01 (sample SAMN15323450, study PRJNA562643) | freshwater metagenome | isolation source: river surface water | place: USA:Blue River Watershed | collected 2017-08-18
GCAAGCCCGACATGGCCATGGCCGGCGGCACCGACGCGGCCGCCCTGCCCGACCGGAAAGCCCAACGCAAGCTGGACGCGACCGCCGGTCTGGTGCCCTTCGCCTGCAAGCTGCCGGCGCCGCTGGCCGCGCAGGTGCGCGAGCGCGCCGCCTCGCACCCGGACGGCCTGAACGGCGTGGTGGCCGAACTGCTGCAGCGCGGCCTGGCCTGACGCGGTGAGGGCAGGCCGCCCGCGGCCTGCCCCGGTCAGGCTCAGACCCGCTCGCCGACCCAGCCGGCCACGCTCTGCAGCGCGTCGCCCAGACGCGACGGGTCGGTGCCGCCGGCCATTGCCATGTCGGGCTTGCCGCCCCCCTTGCTGCCCACCTGCTGGGCGACGAAGTTCACCAGCTCGCCGGCCTTGACCTTGCCCATGCTGTCGGCCGTCACGCCCGCCGCCAGCTGCACCTTGCCGCCGTCGACCACGGCCAGCACGATGGCGGCGGTCTTGAGCTTGTCCTTCAGCTTGTCCAGCGTGTCGCGCAGGGTCTTGGCGTCGGCGCCCTGCAGCGTGGCGGCCAGCACCTTCAAACCCTTCACGTCGACAGCCTGCGCCAGCAGCTCGTCGCCCTGGGCGCTGGCCAGCTTGCCCTTCAGCGCGGCGATCTCCTTCTCCAGCATCCGCACCTGGTCGAGCACCGCGCCCAGGCGCGCCGGCAGCTCGGTCGGCGTGGCCTTCAGCGCACCCGACACCTGGCCGACGGTGGCCTCCAGCTGCTGCAGGTAGGCCAGCGCGTTGTCGCCGGTCACCGCCTCGACGCGGCGGATGCCGGCGGCCACGCCGCTTTCGGCCACGATCTTGAACAGGCCGATGTCGCCGGTGCGCCCGACGTGCGTGCCGCCGCAGAGTTCCTTGCTGGAGCCGATGGTCAGCACCCGCACGGTCTCGCCGTACTTCTCGCCAAACAGCATCATCGCGCCGCTCTTCTGCGCATCGTCCAGCGCCATGACCTGGGCCTGCGCGGCCGCGTTGGCCAGGATCTCGGCGTTGACGATCGCCTCGACGCGGCGGATCTCGTCGTCGCTCATCGGCGCGTTGTGGGCGAAGTCGAAGCGGGTGCGCTCGGCGTTCACCAGGCTGCCCTTCTGCTGGACATGCCCGCCCAGCACCTCGCGCAGCGCCTTGTGCATCAGGTGGGTGGCGCTGTGGTTGCGCACGGTCTTGGCACGCTGCTCGGCGTTGACCTTGGCGGCCAGCGTGTCGCCCACGGCGATGCTGCCCTCGACCACGCGGCCCTGGTGGCCGAACACGTCGGCCTGGATCTTGGTGGTGTCTTCCACCAGCACCCGGGCGACGGCGTTGCGCAGCTCGCCGCTGTCGCCGGCCTGGCCACCGCTCTCGGCATAGAACGGGGTGTGGTCGAGCACGATCACGCAATCGTCTCCGGCCTTCACGCTGGGCACGGCAGCGCCGTCCACGTACAGCGCGGTCACCTTGCTGGTCTCGCACACCAGATGCTCGTAGCCGTGGAAGGTGGTGGGCGTGCCGCCATAGGCCAGGCCGGCGGCCATCTTGAACTTGGCGCTCGCGCGGGCCTGCTCGCGCTGGCGGTTCATCGCGGCGTTGAAGCCTGCTTCATCCACGGTGACACCGCGCTCGCGGCAGACGTCGCCGGTCAGGTCGACCGGGAAGCCGAAGGTGTCGTGCAGCTTGAAGGCGGTCTCGCCGTCGATCTGCGTGGAGCCGGTCTTGCCCAGGTCGGCCAGCGCGGCTTCCAGGATCTCCATGCCGTGCTGGATGGTCTGGAAGAAGCGCTCCTCCTCGGCCTTGAGCACCTCGGTCACGCGGGCCTGGGCGGCACGCAGCTCGGGGTAGGCCTCCCCCATCTGGGCCACCAGCTCCGCCACGATCCCGTGGAAGAAGGGTGTGCGCGCGCCCAACTTGTAGCCGTGGCGGATGGCGCGGCGGGCGATGCGGCGCAGCACGTAGCCGCGGCCGGCATTGCCGGGGATGACGCCGTCCACCACCGTGAACGAGCAGGCACGGATGTGGTCGGCAATGACCTTCAGCGACGGGCTGGCGGCATCGCAGTCACCGCCGCCGGCCGCGTCCACCGCCGACTTGGCGGCCGCCAGCAGATGGGCGAAGGTGTCGATCTCGTAGTTGCTGTGCACGTGCTGCAGCACGGCGGCCAGCCGCTCCAGGCCCATGCCGGTGTCCACCGACGGCTTGGGCAGCGGGTGCATCACGCCGTCTTCAGTCCGGTTGAACTGCATGAAGACGTTGTTCCAGATCTCGATGTAGCGGTCGCCGTCTTGCTCGGCCGAGCCCGGAGGGCCGCCGGCGACGTCCGGGCCGTGGTCATAGAAGATCTCGGTGCAGGGGCCGCAGGGGCCCGTGTCGCCCATCATCCAGAAGTTGTCGGACATGTAGCGCGCGCCCTTGTTGTCGCCGATGCGCACGATGCGCTCGGCAGGCACACCTACCACCTTGTTCCAGATCTCGTAGGCCTCGTCATCTTCCTGGTAGACGGTGACCCACAGCTTCTCGGTCGGCAGCTTGAAGTGGACGGTCAGCAGTTCCCAGGCGTAACTGATCGCATCCTTCTTGAAATAGTCGCCGAAGCTGAAATTGCCCAGCATTTCGAAGAAGGTGTGATGGCGGGCCGTGTAGCCGACGTTGTCCAGGTCGTTGTGCTTGCCGCCGGCGCGGATGCACTTCTGGCTGGTCGTGGCACGCGTGTAGGCACGCTTGTCGAAGCCCAGGAACACGTCCTTGAACTGGTTCATGCCCGCGTTCGTGAACAGCAGCGTCGGGTCGTCACCGGGGACCACCGGGCTGGAGGCGACGATCTGGTGGCCCTTCGACTCGAAGAACTTCAGAAAGGTCTGGCGGATCTCGGCGGCTTTCATTGCGGCGCTTCCTGCGAAATTGACGAAAAGGTCGGTGACAAAGAAGGCGGATTGTAGGGAGGGGGCTTTGCATGCCGCAGTTAGAGTGCCCTTCAATTCGTTTGGAGAAGCTTTGATGGATGCGAATTCCCCCCTGGACGCGCTGGAAAACCCCGGTCTGCTGCGCACCCAGGCCCTCATCAACGGTGAATGGGTGGGCAGCGCCGCCACCTTCGCCGTGAACGACCCGGCCACCGGCCAGGAGCTTGCCCAGGTGCCCAACCTGGGCCGGCCCGAAGTGGACGCCGCCATCGCCGCCGCCAGCAATGCGCTGAACGCCTGGCGCACCAAGCCCGCCAAGGAGCGCGCCGCCGTGCTGATGCGCTGGCAGCAACTGCTCATCAAGCACGCCGACGACCTCGCCCGCCTGATGACGGCCGAGCAAGGCAAGCCGCTGGCCGAAGCGCGCGGCGAGGTGATCTATGGCGCCAGCTTCCTGGACTGGTTCGCCGAGGAGGCGCGGCGCGTCTACGGCGAGACCGTGCCGACCACGGACCCGACCAAGCGCTACCTCGTCATCAAGCAGGCGGTGGGTGTCTGCGCGGCCATCACGCCGTGGAACTTTCCGCTGGCGATGATCACGCGCAAGGTCGCCCCGGCCCTGGCCGCCGGCTGCACCGTCATCATCAAGCCCGCCGAGGCCACGCCGCTGACGGCGCTGGCGGCGGCCGAGCTGGCGCAGCGAGCCGGCATGCCCGCTGGCGTGCTGAATGTGCTGACCGCCGACGCCGAGCAGTCCGTCGACGTCGGCAAGGCGCTGTGCGAGAGCGACGTCGTGCGCCACCTGTCGTTCACCGGGTCCACCGAGGTCGGCCGCATCCTGATGGCGCAGTGCGCGCCGACGATCAAGAAGCTCAGCCTGGAGCTGGGCGGCAACGCGCCCTTCATCGTCTTCGACGACGCCGACCTCGACTCTGCGGTGGAAGGCGCCATCGCCAGCAAGTACCGCAACGCCGGCCAGACCTGCGTCTGCGTCAACCGCATCTACGTGCAGGCCAGCGTCTATGACGCCTTCCTGGACAAGTTCGCGGCCAAGGTGTCGACGCTGAAGACCGGCAACGGCTTCGAGCCCGGCGTGCACGTCGGCCCCTTGATCGACGAAGCGGCGCTGCAGAAGGTCGAGACCCACGTGGCCGACGCGATCGCGCTGGGCGCCAAGGTGCTGGTCGGCGGCAAGCGCGTGGAGACGCCGACGGGCAACTTCTTCGAACCCACGCTGCTGGCCGACGCGACCCCGCAGATGCTGTGCTCGCGCGAGGAAACCTTCGGCCCCGTCGCGCCGGTGTTCAAGTTCCAGACCGAGGCCGACGCCATCACGCTGGCCAACTCGACCGAGTTCGGCCTGGCCAGCTACTTCTACAGCCGCGACATCGGCCGCATCTTCCGCGTCGGCGAGGCGCTGGAATACGGCATGGTGGGCATCAACACCGGGCTCATCTCCACGGCGGAAGTGCCGTTCGGCGGCGTGAAGCAATCAGGCCTGGGCCGCGAAGGGGCGCGGCAGGGCATCGAGGACTATGTCGAGGTGAAATACCTCTGCCTGGGCGACCTCCACCGCTGACGGCCGGCGCGACGCAGCGCCCACCGCGCCGCGCCAAAAAAGAAAAACCGCGTGGCAGCTTGTGGCTGCACACGCGGTTTGCGAAACACCTCGCCGGGCCTTGTGCACCCGGCGCTGGTGTCGTGACCGTTACTCGAAGTCGACGCTGAAGGTCAGGGACGTGAAGCGAGGAGCGCCGAGGTAGTAGAACTCGGTGGCCTTCGTGTAGGTCGCGCCGGAGCCGTTGAGCTTGGTGTCAGCAGCGTTCGTGATGATCGACGACGGATTGCGGTACTGCTTGTTGCCCAGGTTGGCAATGTTCAGGCGCAGTTGCGGGCTCTTCAGGAAGCCCCAGTTGTCGAACTTGTAGCCGGCGTCCAGGTCGAACGTGCTGTAGCTCGGCGCCTTTTCCTGGTTCATCAGGTCAGCGTACTGAGCGCCGGTGAACTTGCCCTTCAGGCGGGCATAGATCGGGCCTTGCTCGTACTGCACCGACAGGGCGGCCATCTTTTCGGGAACGCGGCCGAACATCTTGTCCTTGGTCGGCAGGTAACCGGCGGCCAGGGTGACTGCATTGGTGGTCGCGTTGTAGGTGATGCCGCGCACCTGCAGGTCATCCTTCATCGTGACCTTCTGCAGCGTCAGCGAACCATAGGCCGAGAAGCCGTTGTAAACGCCGCTGCCGAGTTCCAGCTCAAGCCCACGGCCCTTCGTGCCGCCGGCGTTGACATAGGTGCTGACGTTGGTGTTCGGGTCTGTCGCCGAAACCTGGCGGTTCTTGAAGTCCGACTGGAACAACGTGGCCGAGATCGACACGTCACGCGACTGGAAGCGCCAGCCGGCGTCGATCATCGTCGAGGTCTCCGGCTTGATGTCGACGATCGGCTCGATGGTCGTCGTCGTGCCACGGGTCACTTGGCCAACATAGCTGCCGTAGTAGGCGAAGTTCGGCGGCGCACGGAAGTTCTTGGCCGCGTTCAGGAAGATGTGCTGCTGGCTGTTCAGGTTGAAGCGAGCGCCAATCTGCGGCAGCACCTCGTTGAAGGTGCGCTGAATGTTGAAGTCGCGATACACCGGGGTCGTGCCAGCAACCCATGCACCGGTGGTCGGGTTCACCGTGTAGGCCACCGTACCGCCTTCGTTGGCGTAGTTGGTGATGTCACGCTTCACCGTCGGCAGGCGCAAACCGAGATTCAGGAATGCACGGTCGTTCAGCAGCGTGATCTGGTCGTTCAGGTAGACCTGATAGGCGGTGCTGATCGTCTTCGTGTCACGGCCTTCGTAGCAGCTGCCATCCTTGCGCTGGACGCACCCTTCCTGCAGCCAGATGTCGGTAGGAACGCCGTTCGCGCCGATGCGCACAGCCGGCTGCGTCTGAAGATGCTGGGCCCGCTCGTACCACAGGCCCGCCTTCAGGTAGTGGTTGCCCATCGTCGTGCTGATTTCACCCGTGATGCCAGGACGGTTGGTCTTGGTCACGCTGGCGCGGCCGACAGCCACGGTGTCCAGCGTATCGCCGTCACCGTTGATGTCCACAGCACCACCAATGGGCATCGCGCCTTCGCGCAGCAACTGTTGCGACCATCCGCCGTTGCCGAAGCCGTACCACATGTAGGGCTGGACCTTCAGGTACGTGTCTTGCGCGATCTTGAACGAGCCCGAGAGCGACGCGATGACGTTCTTGAACGGGTTCAGCGCCATGCCGTAGTAAATCGGCGACTGAGCGACGTCGATCTGGGCTGTGTTGTTGCCCTTGACCGGATTGTTCAGCGGCGTGAAGGTCGCAGCGTAGTCGTAGCCCGAATAGCCGAACTGATTGAGCTGGGCCAGGCTGACGGTGTAGACGTTCTGGTTGACCATCCGGTTGTAGAGGATGGAGCCCAGGATCTTGTTGTCCTCGTTCAGGTCGAGCGAGAAACCTGCGTCGATGTGGTCCTTCTTGGCCTTGCCCACGCCCTTCCACTTGTCGACTTCGGCGTTCGAGTAGCTCAGGAAAACCTTGGCCATGTCGTTCGCGAAACGACCCGAATCCACACGCACGAACGAGCGTTTCAGGCTCAATCCGCCAATGGTCTGCGAGAAACGCACGCGACGCTTGTCTTCCGGGTCGCAGGTGATCATGCTCACGCTGCCGCCGGTGGCGCCGCTGTGAGGCGACTCCAGCTCGGGAGAGCCTTGCGCCACGGACGCGGTACAGACGTTTTCCTTGTCGATCATCTCCTGGGCGTAGAAGGAGTAGCCGCCCGAGTCGTTGACCGGCACGCCGTTGACCGTGAAGCCGATCTGGTCGTTGCCGAAGCCGCGGATGCTGACGTCGCCACCGAACATGCCGGTAGCGTCGTAGTTGTAGGTGTTCACACCCGGCAGTTGCGCAATGCTCTGCAGCACGTTGCCGGTGGCAAGTTCCTTCTCCATCGCGGCCTTGGTCAGCGTGCTGCGGCCCTTGACGGAGTCGTCGTTGATCATCATGCCGGTGCCCAGCTTGGAGCTGGAGCCGACGACCGTGATGGTGCCCAGGCGGACGGTGTCGTCCTTCGCGCGGGGAGCGGCCTCTTCCTTGGCTTGATCGGCAGACGCCTGCTGTGCGTACACCGTGCCGGTGGCCAAAACGGAGACTGCCAGGGCGGTGGCGGTCTTGCAGAACAATCTGCTCTTCATTCCTAGACTCCTTGTGGGCGCGACGAGCGCGCGGGCTTTAACAAATTCTTTGGCGCGCCACCGGCCCGAGGACGGCGGCTGCGAGGCCGTCTCGCGACCGTCCCGGAATTGTCATGACTTTCTATGACAGAACTTTACGGGTAAGTCAGAAGTCCAAATTTTTCGGGCGCGTCGACGACAAAACACACCAAATCAGTGCAGTTCGGATGGCCGTGCACAACACAGGAACTGGGCCGCCAAGCGATTTTTGCCAGCGGAAATGCCGTTGTCGCCCATCTCTGTTGCACCAATTCGGGCCGAACGATCGCTGCCGCGGCGCGCACGTAAAGCTCCAGGCCCTGTCGCAAAACCGCGACAAACCAGCGTCACACACGCGCTCCTAAGATCTACTGACCCGTCAAATTTGCGCCCACCATGCACCTTCGCCTTCACCCCACCGCGCCCGCCACGCTCGCGGCCCTGGCCGCCGCCCTGCTCGCCGGCTGCGCCACGCGGCCTGCCACCACCGAGCTGACGCTGCTGTCCATCAACGACTTCCACGGCAACATCCAGGCCTCGCGCCCGACGCCACTGATGGCGCGCCTGCCTGACCCGACCACCGGCGAAGTGAAACCCCAGCCGGCCGGCGGCGTGGCCCATCTGGCCACCGCCATGGCCGAACTCAAGGCCAAGCACCCCGACGCGGTGATCGTGGCCGGTGGCGACCTGATCGGCGCCTCGCCGCAAATCTCCAACCTGCTGCGCGACGAGCCGACCCTGGCCGCCATGTCGCAGTTCGGCATCTCCGGCAGCGCGCTGGGCAACCACGAACTGGACGCCGGCCTGCCCGAGCTGCTGCGCAAGACACGTGGCGAATGCCAGCCCGTCGACTGCGCCTGGCCCGGCTTCAAGGGACCGGGCTTCCCTTACCTCGGCGCCAACGTGCTGGACGCCAAGACCGGCCAGCCGCTGCTGCCCACGCACATCTTCCAGCAGAGCGGCAAGCTCAAGGTCGCCATCGCCGGCGTGGCCACGCGGGACACGCCGCAGGTCATCATCGCCAAGGCGATCCAGGGCATCCGCTTCGCCGACGAGGCCGACACGCTGAACGCGCTGGTGCCGACACTGAAGGCGGCCGGCGCCCAGGTGCTGGTGGCCGTCATGCACGAGGGCGGCATGCAGGGGCCGGGCGCGAGCGCCAACGACCCCACCTATGCATGCCCGACGCTGACCGGCCGTGTGCAAGACATCGCCAAGCGGCTGGACCCGGCCTACGCCATCATCATCGGCGGCCACACGCACCAGGCCTACACGTGCAAGATCAACGGCCGGCTCGTCGTGCAGGCCGGCAGTTATGGCGGCTGGATCACCGAAAGCCGCCTCACGCTCGACGCCGCCGGCCATGTGCTCGACGCCCAGGCCGTCAACCACCCGGTGCTGCAGTCGGTCTACGCCCCCAATGCCGCGCTGGCCGACCTGGTCGCTCGCGCGGCCGCCCTCACCGAGGCGGCGCGCACCAAGCCGGTTGCGACGCTGCCACGCGGCGCGGGCCGCGGCTCGCGCGACCCCAACGGCGACTCGGCGCTGGGCAACCTCATCGCCGACAGCCAGCTGGCCTTCGCGCGCAAGCAGGGCCCGGCCGACGTGGCCTTCATGAACCCGGGTGGCATTCGCGCCGAGCTGGTGGTCGAACCCGGCAAGCCGACGACGATGAGCGACCTGCTCGCCATCCAGCCTTTCGGCAACGAGATCGTCGTGCTGACGATGACCGGGCAGCAGCTGTGGGATGTGCTGCAGCGCCAGCTGCCGAAGAACGGCGGATCGCCGCGCTTTCTGCAGCCGTCGTGGACGCTGCATGTCACGTGGCGCCAGGGTGCCGACGGCGCAGCCCAGCTCGGCGACGTCGTCATCGACGGCAAGCCGCTGGACCGCACGCGTGACTACCGCGTCGTCGTCAACAACTTCCTGTCGGAAGGCGGCGATGACCAGGCCGGCTTCCGCCACGGCCGTGACCGCGCCGTCATGGGCACGGACATCGACGCGTTGGTCGAGCTGCTGCAGACCGACCCCAAGGCCCTGGACCGCGCCACGCCGGGCCGCATCGTCCGCGAGTGATGTTCGCCAGGCCCGTTCGCGCGATGCGCGGCGGGCCAGTTGCCGGGCCTGTCATGTGAAAAGACGCTTGGACCGGAGCACCTCGTCCCGAGGCTTCGGTTCACTCACGCCGCTGAGGCGGCGTGGAGCGGGATGCGGGAATCGAACCCGCCGCGCTGGCTTGGGAAGCCAGGGTATTACCACTATACGAATCCCGCGCTGACGACATCTTAGCCTGATCAGCGCACCGCGATCGCGGCCGGCCCGTTGCCGCCGCTCGCCACGGCGCCCAGGGCCGTCAGCGCACAGGCCGCGCCGATGCTGTACTGCGAGATCGTCGCGTCGCCCGCGTTGCTGACGTACAGGTGCGCACCGTCGGGGCTGACGGCCAGGCCGGTGGGCGTCGTGCCCGCGGCCACGGTGGCGGTGGACAGCGGCGTCAGCAGCCCGCCGCTGACGATGAATTGCGACACCGTGCCCTCCGCACTGTTGGCCACATAGGCGCAATTGCCCGCTGGCGTCATCGCCAGGCCCAGCGGCGTGCCGCCGGTGGCCACGCTCGCGGGCGACTTGGCCGTCAGCTGCCCGGTGCTGCCGATCGTGTACTGCAGCACCCGGGCGCTGCCCTTGGCGACGACGTAGAGCGAACCGCTGTCGGGGCTGGCCACCAGGGCGACCGGCTGGGCACCACCCGTGCCGGTGCTGACGCTGGCGGTGCTCAGCGCAGCCAGGCTGCCACCCGCGCCGACGCTGTACTGCGTGACGCTGTTGTCGCCCAGATTCGCGACGTAGGCAAAACTGCCGTTGGCCGTCAGCGCCACCGCCTGCGGCGTGCTGCCCGTGGCCACCTTCGCCGTGGACAACGCACTGAGCGCGCCGGTGCTGCTGTTCACGCTGAACTGGGAGATCGTCTTGTCGGTGTAGTTGGTGACGTAGACGCGGCTGTTGTCGGGGCTGATCGCCAGCCCCCGGCTGTCGGCGACGGCGGCCACGCTGCCGATCAGGCTCAGCGCGCCGGTGCTCGACACCGCAAACGCGCTGACGGCGGCGTCGTTCGCATGGGACGCATAGGCAAAGCGCCCGTCCGAGCTGAACACCAGGCCGGCCACCGGCGCCGCCGTGGCCAGCACGCCCTGGCTGGTGAGCGCGCCGCTGCTACTCGCGACACTGAACTGACCGATGCTGTAGCCAGCGGCATTGCCCACATAGGCCATGTAGTTGCGGCATGCCACCCTGACCGACGTGACATCGGCGGAGGCGCTGCCGCTGCCGTTGCTGACTGCGCAGGTCTGCCCCACCGGCTGCGACTGCACCGTGACCGTGTAGCTGCCGCTGACGGCTGTTCCGAAGGTGAAGTTGCTGGCCCCGGCGGCCACCGCCACCGTCTGGCCGCCGCCGCTGAGCACGAGACCGCTGCTGCTCAGGCCACTCACCGTGCCTCCCAGCATGTAGCTCGAATCACCCCCACCGCCGCCGCAGGCGCTCAGCAACAACGGCCACAGGAACGACCACAGGGCCAGGGCGTGAAAGGGGCGACGAGCGTTCATGGGCAGGGCGGGCAAGCGGATGTTGCGGTCAGTCTAGGCAGCGCCCCGGCGGCACACCGGGCCAACAGCGCCGGCTTGCATGCGCTGTTCGCCGCTGGGTGATGCACGACACCCTCGCCGCCAGATCCCTGCCGAATCCGGCGCCTGTTACAAGAAGTAGGGCTGGCTCACTGTGAGCGCAGCGCCACGCCCTCACACGGCGTTGCAGGCTGCGACGCAACAAGCACTAGCATTCGCGCGCCTACAACCGACTCCCCAAGCAGGAGCCCACTCCCATGAAAAACCAAGCACGGCGCATCCTCACTTCCGTCCTGATCTCCTCCATCGTCTTCAGCGGCATGGCGCAGGCCGCCCCCACCGCCCTGATCGGCACCGAGCAAGTCGCTGCGACGATGCAGGGCGCAGTGCGCTCCGAAGCCCATGCCCGCCTGCAAGCCACGCTGGACCGCGCGGATCTGGCCGCCATGTTCCAGGCACGCGGCGTGTCCACCGACGAGCTGCGTGCGCGCGTCGACGCCCTGACGGACGCCGAAGCCCAGCAAATGGTGGCGCAGATCGACCAGGCACCGGCCGGTGCGTCCGACATCGTCGGCATCCTGTTCACGATCTTCATCATCCTGCTGATCACCGACATCCTCGGCCTGACCAAGGTCTTCCCGTTCACGCGCTCGGTGCGTTGATCACCCGTGCCTGCGCGGCCCTGGCCGCGCTGCTGTTGAGCGGCTGCGCGACGCTGTTCACGCCGCCGCAGACGGCGGCGCTGCAGACCCGCCCGCCACAAGACCTGGCACCTCGCGTCGAACGCACCGAGGTGCCTTTCTTCGCCCAGGAGCGGGACCATTGCGGCCCCGCGTCCCTGGCGATGGCGCTCGCCGATGCAGGCATTCCCGCCGATCCTGACCGCCTCGCCGACGCGGTGTTCCTGCCGTCGCGCGCGGGCAGCCTGCAGCTGGAAATGATCGGCGGTGCGCGGCGCCAGGGTGCCGTGGCAACCCGCCTGCCGCGCGAGCTCGAGGCCGTGCTGCGCGAGGTGGCCGCAGGGCACGCGGTCGTCGTGCTGCAGAACCTCGGGCTGGAATGGTTCCCGCGCTGGCACTACGCCGTCGTCGTGGGCTACGACATAGACCGCCACGAAATCCTGCTGCGCAGCGGCGACACGCGGCGCGCCACGCTGCCGCTTCGCACCTTCGAATACACCTGGGCACGCGGCGGCCACTGGGCCATCGCCGTGCTGCCCCCGGACCGCCTGCCGGCCACGGCGCTGCAGGCCGACGCCCAGGACGCCGCCATCGGCTTCGAGCGCGCCGCGCCGCCCGCGCGCGCGGCCCTCGCCTACCGCACGCTGCTGGCGCGCTGGCCCGACAACCTGCTGGCCGGCATCGGCCTGGGCAACGCGCTGAACGCCGGCGGCGATGCAGCCGGCGCGCGTGCCGCGTTCGAGGCGGTCGCCACCCGCCACGACAGCGCCGTGGCCTGGATCAACCTCGCGCGGCTGCGTCTGGATGCCGGCGACCGCGCCGGTGCGCGCAAGGCGGCGCAGCGCGGTCTGCAGCGCGCCAACACCGCCGAGCCCGCCTGGCGCGACGCCGCGGCTGCCGCGCTCGCGGCGGCTGACGACCGTCACTGACAACCCGCGCGGCTACAGTCGCGCGCATGTCTGCACCCACCGCTGCCTCGCGCCCGCCCGCCACGCTGCTGATCGCCTGGCGCCAACTGCTGCGCGATTGGCGCGCCGGCGAACTGCGGCTGCTGATGCTGGCGGTTGCCCTGGCGGTTGCGGCGCTATGCGCCGTGGCCTTCCTGTCGGACCGGCTCGACCAGGGTCTGCGCCGCGACGCCGCGCAGCTGCTGGGCGGTGATGCCGTCGTCGCCAGCGACCAGCCCACGCCACCGGCCCTCGTCGATCTCGCCAGCAGCCTGAAGCTGACGATGGTGCGCAGCGCGGCCTTCCCGAGCATGGCGCGCGCCGACGAGGCCCAGGGCGGCGAAAGCCGGCTCGTCGCCGTGAAGGCGGTCAGCGCCGGCTACCCCTTGCGCGGCCGCGTGGCCTTGCGCGACGCCCTGGCCGGCCAGGGGCCGTCACCCCAACCCGGCGAGATCTGGGCCGACCCGGCCGTGGCCGACGGCCTGGGCCTGAAGCTGGGCGACACCTTGCTGCTGGGCGACAGCCGGCTCAAGCTCGCCGCCCTCATCGACACCGAACCCGACCGCGGCGCCGGCTTCATGAACTTCGCGCCGCGCGTGATGCTCGCCGAGGCCGACCTCGCCGCCACGCATCTCGTGCAGCCGGCCAGCCGCATCACCTACCGCCTGGCCCTGGTGCCCGGCCCCGGCGCGGCGCCGGGCGCGGTCAAGGCGTTCGTCACCGCCGCCGAGAAGCTCATCGAGGCGCAGCAGCTGCGCGGCCTGCGCCTGGAATCGCTGGAATCCGGCCGGCCTGAAATGCGCCAGACGCTGGACCGCGCGGCGCGCTTCCTGCGGCTGGTGGCCATGCTGTCGGCGCTGCTGGCCGCCGTGGCGGTGGCGCTGGCGGCGCGTGACTTCGCGGCCCGCCATCTGGATGCCTGCGCCATGCTGCGCGTGCTGGGCCAGCCGCAGCGGCGCATTGCCTGGGCCTACGGGCTGGAGTTCCTGCTCGCCGGCCTGGCAGCCAGCCTGGTGGGCGTGTTGATCGGGCTGGCGCTGCACCAGGTCTTCGTGCAGTTGCTGGCCGGCCTGGTGAACGTGGCGCTGCCCGCCCCCAGCGTGTGGCCGGCGCTGCTGGGCCTGGGCCTGGGGCTGTCGCTGCTGCTGGGCTTCGGCCTGCCGCCGGTGCTGCAACTGGCGGCCGTGCCGCCGCTGCGCGTCATCCGCCGCGACCTGGGCGCGCCCAAGGCCAGTTCGCTGCTGGTGCTGGGCGCGGGTGTGGCCGGGCTGGCCGCCATCCTCGTCGTGCTGGCGGGCGACCTGGTGCTCGGCAGCATCGCCGCGGCCGGCTTCGCGGGCGCCGTGCTGCTGTTCGCGGCGCTGGCTTTCGCGGCCGTGAAGCTGCTGCGCCGCATCGTGCCGGCCAACATCAGCGGTGCGCGCCTGCCCCGCTGGCTGCTGCTGGCCACGCGCCAGGTCGCGGCGCGGCCGGGTTTCGCCGTCATGCAGGTCTCGTCGCTGGCCGTGGGGCTGCTGGCGCTTGCGCTGCTGGTGCTGCTGCGCACCGACCTCATCGACTCCTGGCGGCGCGCCACGCCAGCCGCCGCGCCGGACCGCTTCGTCATCAACATCCAGCCCGACCAGGCCGACGCCTTTCGCCAGACGCTGGCGGAGGCCGGCGTCACCAAGTTCGACTGGTACCCGATGATCCGCGGCCGGCTCACCACGATCAACGGCGAGGCGGTGCAGGCGCGGCACTTCGAGGACCGCGCCCAGCGCCTGGCGGAGCGCGAATTCAACCTCAGCCACACGGGCGAGCTGCCGGCGCACAACGAGCTCGTCGCCGGCCGCTGGGGCGGCGCGGCGTCCGCACCGGCGGGCGAGCTGGGCATGAGCGTGGAGGAAGGCCTGGCCAAGACGCTGGGCCTGAAGCTCGGCGACCAATTGGCGTTCGACATCGCCGGCCAGCCGGTGCAGGGCCGCATCACCAACCTGCGCAAGGTGGACTGGTCGTCGATGCGGGTCAACTTCTTCGTGCTGTTCGAGGCCGCCGCCCTGCCCGACCTGCCCGCCACGCAGATCGCCGCCTTTCGGCTACCGGCCGGCGCAAAGCTGGACCGCGAGCTGGCCCGCCGTTTCCCCAACCTCACCGTCATCGACGTATCGGCCCAGCTCAACCAGGTGCAGGGCGTGCTCGACCAGGTCATCCAGGCCGTGCAGTTCCTGTTCGGCTTCACGCTGGCGACCGGGCTGGTCGTGCTGCTCGCCGCCGTGGGCAGCACACGCGAGGCACGCACGCGCGAGTTCGGGC
>JACCDX010722656.1_pt1 | contig 14685 bp, 9 predicted proteins | sample 7449681 | NCBI WGS metagenome assembly JACCDX01 (sample SAMN15323450, study PRJNA562643) | freshwater metagenome | isolation source: river surface water | place: USA:Blue River Watershed | collected 2017-08-18
GCTGTCAATCGTCATAAGTCTGCGAGAAACACGGACGTCGGCTCTACGCCGCTCACGCTCAACTGGTCTCTGGCGCGCGTACATGCCACGTAGAGGAGGTGGCGCTCGGTGTTGTAGACCTCCTCCAAGTCAGCGCTATCAGTGATGGATTCAATCCGCTCCTGGAGTGGAAGCACTTCGTCGTCGCAGGCCATGACGGCCACCGAACGGAATTCCAAGCCCTTGGCCAGGTGCATGTTGGAAATAGATACCGCGTTCGGTGTTGTCGTGACTTTCTCGTCCAACACAGTGAACGCTAACCCGGCATATTCACAAGCAGCGATCGCCCGCTCAATCTGGTCTTGCGAACGAACAAATATGGCCATCTCGCTTGGCGATACACCATCTGCGATCACCGACTTGATCCAGTCGCCTACTGCCTCCATTTCGGCCATTTCTGTCTTATAACCTTTGATCAAAGGGGCAGGGCCGTTGAAAACAGACACTGTGCCTTTGCGACTTTCGACGTTGCCGTCAACATCTGCAACCTCTGGGCCGAGCAATCGATCGGCTTGTATCCTAATTTGGTGTGATGTGCGGTAGTTGACAGTCAGGTTCCTTGATCGACCGCGTACATCAACACCAACGGACTTCCACGAAAACGGGGTTTGGAAAATACGTTGCCCAAGGTCACCGGCGAAAAAGAGACCGTTTGGCCTTTGCCCTGCAATCGCTGACAGAAAACGCAATTGCGAAACGCTGATGTCCTGGGCTTCGTCTATAACAACGTGATCGAATACTGGGGATTGCCGCAAACTCAGCACTTCGGCAAGCCTTGAGAAAATGTTGGCCATCGTGACAGTTCCTGCATCTTCCATCTTGCGCAAGACTCCATCAAATACTTGCCAAAGCATCTGCCGTTGCGGCTCGCTCAGTCGGGTTTTCCTACCAAGTCGCTTAACGTCCCGATACTGTTCCCATGAGTTCAACTGCCAGGTGTCTACGAGGTCATCCCATTCGCTGAGCATGAAACCTGCGCTGAACTTTAAGCCCTGAATCTTGGCCGCTTCGGCCTTCAGACACTTTTGCAGTTGATCGCGGTTAAGCATTTTTGGAGAACCAAATTGCTTCTCGTACAACCGAAGACCCACAGCGTTCATGGCGTGAACCTCTAGTCGCTCTGTCAAACGGGGCTCATTACTGATCAGTCTGTGCAGCTTTTGGCGCAAGGCGTTTGCGAGAGTGTCAGAGAATGTTGTCAGCAGCACTCTGGCATCTGGGTTGCAACGGCCCAGGAACACAGCACGATGCAGGGCAACGATTGTTTTGCCGGTGCCAGCCGAACCAGACACACGTGCTGGCCCAGTATAGTCACGTTCTATCCATTGCCGCTGGGCAGGGTGCAGAAATGTCGTCCACTTATCCCAAGGGAATGCAAGGGCACGTTCTAACTCTTCTACGTCGTTCATTACGCGGAAGCGCCGTTGAGCGTCTGGGTGACTGAACGGGTCAGAACCAGTGGGCACAAGCTCAGGTTTCTGCGGTGTCCGACCTACGGCCATTTCTAGCAAGGCTTCTGCTGCCTCTGAAGGAAGGTGCGAAACTAATTCCAATAAGGAATCCTCGTCGGCAACCATGACGTCAGCTAGCCACTCTGGGGGTACACCATAGGCCAATAACTCATCCTCACTGCGGCTCGCAAATACGGGCACTTGCTGTTTGGCGGATGAAGGTAGGGGGTGTACCGACTGATCTGTACCGACATTTTCAGGGACGTACACGGGCACACGTATTTCTTCTACTCTTTCACGCACCTCTACCAACTGTGCCGCACCCGTCTTCGGGTGTGTTTCCAGCTTTCGACGCTCAGCCCAGCGGTAAGCCTTGTCATGATGATCGACGTAGCAGAGCATTACGCTGTTGCTTGTTTTGTGGACAATGACCCGGATGTCATCATTCACCCGGATCGACCAAAAATTTTTATCCTTGCACTTCTCAAGCTTGTGAAAGTTCAAGCCAGGGCTGGACGGGTTCATCTGCATGTCAAACGCAGTGGTCTTGGCCGCCTTTTGCTCATCCGTTGTTAAACGAGCCAGGCTATCGGTGAAGGTGTCAGCAATTCGAAATTCCATGGTCATCCCTGATACGCTAAGGTCAGGCGACCTTGAACACTTTCATGACTTCATCGCCCAAGTGGTTGATCACCTTGACTGCGAAACGACCACTCTTGGGTTTATCAAAAGCGCGCGATGTGTCACTGTTCAGTGTCGCCCAGGCATCCGCGTTGATCTCCGCCTTGAGCGTGGTCCTCAATGAACTGTAGGGATCGTTCGCGCCCAAGAAATAGGCGTGCCGCACGAAGAAACTCTCTTCGTTGTAGTCGGTGTCAATGAACCAGCAGGCAATCCCATCTGCACTGTCACTGACCACTTCGCCGGTTTGCGGTTTGAACACATCAACACCGTTAACCTTCACGCGAATGCGTCCATCAGGCTCATCCAGGACGGTGATGTCAGGTTCACCGAAGATGACAAACAGGTTTCCTTTCCCAGTGTTCTTGAGGTCTTCGGCCATGTGCAGGTCGGCATTCATGCGTGCCTTCAACACGGGGATACGACCTAACTTGTTGAACTCGGTGGCGTGCGCCTCATAGTTAAAGGCACAAGCAATCAGGGCGTCAAAACCAGCATCGGCAGCTTCACGGGCTGCTTCGACCAAATCTGCACGTTGAACAGTACCGAACTCTGGGCCAATGAAGATGGCTGCTCGGCGTTCTTGCCCGGTGTCTTCACCACCTTCAAAGTAGCGGCCTTCGGCGCAAACGAATGTGCCTGGCCAGGGCACCAGAGATGTAAAAGATATGCGATCTTCCTTGTGCGCCTGCTGCACCCCAGCGGATTTAAGGTTTTCAAGAATGATCTGCTCAAAACTTTGCTTGGCCTTGTACTCGCCCTGTGGCTCACGGACAGCATCGATCAGTTCGTCGTTTTCATCTACGCCCAGCGTCCGGTGCGGGCTTAGGCTCTCCACGGTGAATGGGCCTGCAACACGCACGGCTTTTTTGTTTTCGTAAGGCTTGTCGTAGAGGTACTCGAATTCGGCCTTGGCGGCGATAGACTTGTCGATCTCATTCTGTCGGGCGATACGGGCCCCCCACCAGTCAGCGTGAAGCTTCTTGGTGGAATCAGGCCAATCCTTCGCCGTCTCGCGTGGAATATCCCACTCTTTCCACGTCTTGTTCAGTGCTGCATTCAGCTTCTCGCGCAACGGCTCCAGCTTCGCCTGCCAATGCTCCCAGATGACATCAATCTCAGCGTTGTTGGCAATGGACTTGAGCGTGATGTGCGGCACCCGCTCATAGACGAAGCCGTGGCGAATGTTCCCCTGAACGAGCTGCGAACTCGGCGCGGTGCGGGTTACTTCGGCTTCCTTTAACTGGCCCTCGCGGGAATCGGCCAGCAGGTAAAAAGGATAACGCGCCCCCATAATACGGGCACGGGCGAGGGCCAAGGCCACGCGGGAGGTGTCAATCGTGATCCAGCGGCGGCCCCATTGCTCGGCAACAGTGGCCGTGGTGCCGGAACCGCAAGTCGGGTCGAGCACGAGGTCGCCGGGGTCGGTGGTCATGAGAACGCACCTTTGGATTGTTTTGGCACCGGTCTGGACGACGTAAACCTTTTCGTCGGTGAAGGAGCCCGTAGCGGTATCAGTCCACAGTTCTGCTATCGGTGAAATTGTGTAATCGTCCAGGTATCGAACATACTGAATGCTATTAAGTGCCTGGTGAATCCGTCCTGCACGATCAAGGCGCCTCAACCCTTCTTGGTTTGTCTTAGCTTTCGGGCGATACACGCGCCCCGCAAAACAATATTCGACTGGAGGATTTCCCTGCGAAGTAATGTCACTTGCTTTGTATAGGCGGTAGCCGTCGGGGCAATCTTTCGATGGATCTTCGTCAGACCGAAGTGATCGAAACTCGCCGCTTGGGCTCCGTATCCATCGATAGGTCTCAGCAGAGCCATCTTCATAGCTCTTGAACCGATAGGGCTGACGGAATTTCGTTAAGTTTCGGTCTTTACCATACCAAAGAAGGAAATCACACCGACTCGCGAGGAATGCAGAGGCTAACCCGGCGGTCTTGACGAATGCGATTTGTGCAATTCGGTTATTTTCTCCAAAGACCTCATCCATCACCGCCCTTACTCGATGTAGATTTTCATCCCCGATCTGCACGAAGATGGAGCCGGACTCGGTGAGGAGGTCGCGGGCGACGGTGAGACGATCCCGTAGGTAGGTGAGGTAGCTGTGGATGCCGTCGCGCCAAGTGTCGCGAAAGGCTTTGACCTGCTCGGGCTCGCGTGTGATGTGGTCAGCCTTGCCGTCCTTTACGTCGCGACTGGTGGTGGACCACTGGAAGTTACTGTTGAATTTGATGCCGTAGGGCGGATCAAAATAAATGCACTGCACGCGCCCGCGCAGGCCCTCGCGCTCGGCGAGGCTGGCCATCACTTGCAATGAGTCGCCGAGGATCATGCGGTTGGACCAGTTCTGGTCGTGCTGGTAGAACTCGGTCTTGTCGGCACCCTTGGGGATGCCGTTGAAGTCAGAAAATAAATCAGCAGCGATTTGACCAGCCTCGTGCTCAGTTTCACGAGACTCCCTAAGCAACTCGTCGATCAATGCCTTAGGGTGTACTTTTTCCTGGATGTAAAGCGGAGGCGCGTTAACTACCAAATCGCTCCAATCCTGCTCGTCTTTGCCGCGCCACATCAGTTGTGGGTCGAGATCTGTATTGCGTGGATAGCGGACCTGTTTAACGTCTTGCTGGTCGCGCTGTACAAAAGACTGTTGTTCTGCCGATGGAATGTTTTTACGCTTAGCTTCGTCGTGCTTGAAGGCTTCGACAGACTTGTGTTTTTGGGTGGCCATGTTCAGTTTTTCCCTTGATTAGGCGTCGTTGCCGCTTGATCAATCATCTTGTTAAATTCGCTAGCAACCTTGGCGGCAAAGTCCACTTCAATCTGCCAAACATCCGTAAATTCGCCAAACGCCCAGCGACCATGGGTGCCGAGGTTGTTGACGCCCGGTATCCAGTAAACGTCCATCGTCTCTTTTTTCACGCGGGCATCCTCACCCCTGAACCCTTTGATCTCGACGATCAAGTGCAGTGGATCATCTTTACCTTTGCCGTCATCCACGAGAACGACGAAGTCAGGTCTGTATTTGCGTGATTCGGCCATGAATCGGTAGGGCACTTCCAGACCGAGGTTATGATTCTTGACGTAGGCCAAAACTCTGGGGTGTGACTCCGCGACGCGGCAAAACTCACTCTCCCAGTCGCTGTCCAGAATCACCCAGTTGACATGGCAATGCTGGCTGCTAGCTTCGTAACGCTCGGTTTTCGAGGTGTTGAAGTTGACGTTGGCTGTGCTGCCTGTTGGATTGTACGGATCGAGCACGGCCTTGATGGGGTTGCTACCGACCAGTGACCTAGTGATACCAGCGGTGATCTTCTCGCAGGCTTGGTCAGCGAGAGTTTTGTACATTAGTTGAGCTGGGTAGGTTCCGCCATTGCATATTAGGTAAGCCTCTAACCACTGGCGGGAAATTCTTTTCAACTGCCCAAAAAGATGAAGTTGCGGGTCGCCATTGCCATCGCGCCACTTGGTGTTGACCAGATGCGAGGTCAACTCGTACACAACCTGCGAGGGACGAACGTCTTTGGTGTGCTGCAGAGTTAAGTTAACCCCTGCGCCGATTATCCCAGAGACAAGGGTGGCTGTTGCTCCGACATCTTCCGGAGTGAGTGTCATGTAGGAGTCGTCATTGAATGCAGCGGATAGCCGCTCCTCTGGTAACTCCACACGATAACCGAGTACACGGGGAAACCGTATCTCCAGTGAGTCACGGTCTGGCCGCACAGCCTTAACATGAATCGTCTCGCGGGGTGGTTGCGGCGGTGCGACTACGGGCTTGGCGGCAAAGTCGAAAGGAATTCCAAGCACGTCGGCATATTCAACGTTAAAGAGGCCCTCTTCATTTAGATCGTAAGATTGTCGGCGCAGAGCGCGGCCGATAACCTGTTCGCACAGCAACTGAGTGCCAAATGCGCGAACCCCCAGAACATGGGTCACGGTGTTGGTGTCCCACCCTTCAGTCAACATGGAGACAGAGACTACGCAGCGGATGGAGTCCCCCAAACGGCCAGCCTTGCCGACGGTGTTCATCACTTCGCGCAACAAGTCTTGGTCGGTGATGTTCTGACCAGCCTGTGCATCACGGGTTCGTTCAACAATTTCCCGTCGGTAACGTTCGATCTCTGGACCTGCCATTGCCCGAAATTTTTCATCCAGTGCCTCGCCTGACTCGAGTTGTTCGCTGTCGATCAACAAGGTACGGGGGCGCCCAAGTTCATTGCCGTGTTCATCTTGATTACGAAACAGGGGTAAGCGCCCAGCAGTCTGGGATTCACTGCCATCTGGGTTTTTACGGGTAAAGCCTGAGATGTAGTCGTAAACCAGTTTGGAGGTTGCCGTGTTGTTACAAACCACAATGAAACAGGGCGGAACATTGATGCCAGCCTCTTCCCAGAGATTGAAGGTCTGCTCGTAGTGACCATACAGCGCCTGCAAAGCTGTTTGCAGTTGCACCGGCAAGTCCATGGGATCAAGGCCCTCGGCTTTGCCGCGTCCCATTTTCGGCATTTTCTTACCAATATGGTCCCAAAGGTTACGGAACATGGGCATTTCGCCCGTGGTGATGTTGTCAGAGACTGGTACGCGGGGTAGTTTGACGATGCCACACTCGATCGCGTCCATCAGCGAGAAATCACTCATCGTCCACGGGAACAGTGTGCCCTCTGCGTAGCCCGAACCACGCAGGAAAAATGGCGTTGCCGACAAATCAACCACTCGGGCCACTTTGAGCTTGCGGTTGACGGCCTCAAGCCCAGAAATCCAGAGTCGGGCTGCCTGGTTGTTCTCCTCGGCCTCCTTCTTTTCATCCCCTTTTAGGTCGTCATCTAGTTCGCCGGGCTTTTCGCGGTAACAGTGGTGAGCCTCATCGTTGATGACCATGATGTTTTGCAAGCCCATGAGTTCAGGCATGACCCGCTGGATCATCTGACCTTCAGTTTCCAATGTGTTGAGTGCTTCTCCAGTGCGACCTTCAAGGAGCATCCGGCCACCCTTAGACAGCTCGACCCGTTCGCGCAGCTTAAATGCGTGGTAGTTGGTGATGACGATCTTGGCTCGAGCTAAGTCCTCCATCATGTCGCTAGGAACCAGTTCGCGGCTTGCGTAATAGCTATCTGGATCGTTTGGTTGAAGTACGCGAAGTCGGTCACGGATGGTGAGACCAGGAGCCACCAGTAAGAAGCCACGGGTGAATTTTTTGCTTGAAGGTCGCCTTGCAGCGTTGATGGCTTGCCAAGCAATCGTCATTGCCATAACAGTTGTTTTGCCTGCGCCGGTAGCCAGCTTCAATGCCAATCGCATGAGTTCGGGGTTGGCGTCTAGATTGGCGTTTGCAAGGTGGTCAATGAACACTTGCCCTGCCTTGCCTATTTGTGGCGCGACCTCGGTCAACCAGATGACAGTTTCTACAGCTTCAACCTGGCAGAAGAAGGGCCGGACACCGCTGAAAGGGTGATGCCGCCAGTGTTGTAGCAGTCGAGCGGTTTCAGGTGTGACGCGCCAGGTGCTTGGGTCAGGTAGCTCGCGCCACTTGTTTACCTCTTCACGGACAGCGTTGATGATGGCGGTGTGGTCGTAACGTTGATCTTGCGTCGAAAGTCCAAGCCCCTCGTCAAACACTAGAGAGTCTTGCTTGGTCCCGCCCTTTTGCTTGCGCGGCTTTGGGATGGGGGTAATGAACTCGGCTCGGCGGCGAGTGTCCACGATTTTCTGAGTCGGCTGTCCCGATTTGTCTAACTCCCAATGCCTGTTGGGCTGCTGGTAGGGGGAGTTCAGAACTGGCTTTTCGAAAAACAAATCAGACATGTTGAGTCGCTCGGATTATTTATAAGTGACGCTTTGATATGGTTGCACGTTATTTTACGTAACTATTAGAGATAAACTCTCTAGGCGCGTCGTAAGCATGACAACTGGAGCTAGACGGCATCGATGCCGCTTTAGTTTTTTACAGTTTGCATTAGTCTTCTATCGTAAAAATTGAGCCGGAAGGAATCCTCCATCAGGAGAGAGGGTTCAGGGCCTCGTATACCAAAACTGGGCGTTTGAGAGGTGCTGTTTTCGAGTGGTTTCCAAAGTGCGATCGATGACGTGGAGTGAGACATCTATGAAACTCGAACCTTTTCCATTGGGTAGGTCTGCACTCCGGTGGGTAATGATCTCTTTAGTTTTGCGCCACGGTTCCTGGCTAGAACGGCTTTTTCACGTCCCTGAGATATGTTTGACTATGAATAGCCGAATTCTGGTTGGACCAGCCACGATTCGCGACTTGTGGGGCGAGATGGGGCGCTTTGTACCGGCACGATGCCGAACAGAAAAGTTCTTTCTGATGTTTGTCCAGTCTTTGCTCGGTGGAAGACAGTTTTCAGAGGTTGTGGCGCAGAGTCTTTTAGATGAGCTGGAATATAGAAAATCTATCTGTACCTACGGGCGAAACGGTTCGCACTTCCGGCTCATGGAAGTCTGTGATGTGGTTGCAAGAAAATACTCCGGACTTCTTCGATACCGGATTTTTCTTGAGTAGATACTTGACAGATAAGTTACCTATCGCCAAGTAATTTTTTATGGAACAACTTTCTCTCGGTTGTGCTCAACATCAGGTAGGCAGAAATTGCTCTATCCAAGTTAGATATCTTCACTGGCGGCTTGGCCCCGCGCTTAGCCCTTGCTTGGGCCCCCACAGCCGACGTAAGGTCGCTCTTGTAAAGAATTACTCGGAGTGCTGTTAGGGCTGTATCGTCCCTTTCTCCGCTCTTTGAGTAAAAGGTTACCGTGTGGTTTCGGGTCCTCCTAGCCTCGCACTGGTACCGCGCGGCTAATAACGGTGCGAAATGCTCGAAGACAAAGTCCCACTTTTCTCTGCTCGTTGAGAATTTCTTCAACTCATTCGCCACTGCATTTGCGACTGCGTCTGGGACGGAACGCCGAACGCCATCCTGCAGGAAGGTTTGAATTTCGCGTCTTATCTTCTGCATGGTTTTCTAGCTACACGAATTAGTCGGCACTGCATTTTAGGTCTCCCTCCGTTTGCCCACTTATCGATCGATGATCTAGGCGAAAAGCCACTCCTTAAGTGCGCGACACTCAGTGAAACTAAATCCAACTTGCGGCTTACACCTCAATAGATTCCCACAATCAGGCGGAAACTCCCAGAACGCGTCGTCGATTGCGATCCACTTTTCTAACCCATACGCCCGGACCACCTCCAAAATCTCGTGGTACCGCATGTCGGAGCAAGGCCTAATCTCCGGCGTCACACCGACAACGTAATTTTTGAGCGATCCGAGCTTTCCCCTAAGTTCATCCAACGTGTAATGAAAACGCCAGGACGACGAAATGACGATCTGAAAATCGCTGTCGGTTTTGCCCAAGGCCTCTTCAAGTAGGGGCAGCTTATTAAAAGGTCGAGAACCAACCTCTGTCTCGCCGTGTAAAACCCCGTCGAAATCAAGAAAGATTGTTGGCAGCCGCAAGATCATGGGCGTCTCGCTCCCTCCGGATGTCCCAACGTCTCTGAATACCCTGATAAACAATCTTTTCTCTCCACCCAAGGGCTTCATAACGAACGCAGAACTTGCGGCCCAGCAGGAAAAAGGGAATTCTATGGGGATTGATCGCGCGACTGTAGCGATGGGCGCCTTTAATCGCCTTTTTGAAGAGTAGGCGCTGTGTCGAGTGGAGTAGTGACCTCAGCATGCACGCTACTTTCGAATTACCACATGGCGAATGCTTCCACGGTGATCTGTTGGTCCGAGTCGGTAGAGGTAGAGCTTTCCTTGATCTGATCCAGTTAGCGTATGACCGTCCCGGCAAACCCAGGTCCAGCCTGGATCAAATTCGCAATCAATTGAGTTAGTCATCTGGGGGATCGCCTCCGGCAAAGCGAGCAGTTTGCTGGAGCTATGCTCACCGTGTCCAGATCCCCAACTAGACGACGCTAGGGGTACGGTTGCTGTGGGCAATGTAGCGGCGAACGCTACAAAGAAATTACGAAGCGACATATGTTCTGGGACAAACTTGACCAAAAAAGGTTTTAAACTTAGTAATAAACCTGAGTAAATTGCATAGGTTAACGCTCACCGAGTGAACGAGACCAACGAAGGAAGGAGTAACTGGTGAAGGGCACACGTGTTGACAACCGAGCAGTGATCTCAAATCCTCCGCTTGCTGATCGTGAAGACTTGGCAGATCAATTCCCGGTAGAGCCGAAGGAATGGGATGCCGAACGGGAGATTGCCCAGCTAAAACTCAGTATAAAAAGTGCGGAGGACGCCCTAGCAAGTGGCGAAGTGATCCCGAGGCCGACGTTCAGAGACATACCAAAGGAATTGCGTGATCTGCGGCGTATGGCACTGTACTGTCATAACTATGGGTTCATGACGTGGACCGAGCTCAGCCGTATGGCGAACATGCTATCCGCTCTTGGTACGAACTACACTGAATCGGAGTTGAAAGTATTGCTAAAGCGGTACCTTTGGATTCTGATACCTGAGAAGAATTACGCCGAAACAATCGATGGTGAAATTACATACCTCTTTGGTTTGGTTTTTCAACACACATTTGATCGTGAGGGGAGGAGCCGCTACCGATCTCAGACTAAAGTTGATACCGCGCAGGAGATATGGGAGGGACTCGGTGAGTTTTGGGAGGCCCTCGTCGAGCGAAGAGAAGAATTTCTAGCGTGTCTCGATGAACCTGGCGGTAAGACGCTATTAGCTAAGTTTCCGAAGTTTTTCAAACTAAACCTTTAAAGCGTCCGGCCTGCGCTCCTCCGTGACGGCCCGTTTCTAGCCAACTGGTTTGGCCATTCGATCGCCTCAGCTTTTATAGCCGTTCCCTCTTTCATGCCCAACTCTTGTAACGATTCATGTCGACAAGCCGCGCAAGAATAAGCCTCTTAGCTCGGCTATTCGCTGAAAATGCAACTTATCGGGAGATTGAAGTTGGTGACTACAGCATTTCCCTAAAGTCTACTGGTGCAGATAAGGATCTAGACGACCTCCAGGCTACCGATTGCCAAATTGAGGAGGGCTTGATATGGGCGTCATTGCGCATCCGTCGTCGTGATGGTCAAGAAAAAACTATCGGTGGGTTGAGAAAATCTGATGCTCGAGCCATGAAGACTCGAGTAGACGAGCATATTGGCAAGACTATCGCTCTGACAAGGCGGCTTATTTCCGAGGTCGGGGCAACCCAACACCTCGTGAGCTGGATCCAGAAGGCCGAGTCCGGTGAGCAGTGGGTGGCGAATCGACACATAAACTGGCTGCGCGGGGAATTTAAAGCCATCGACGAGCTCCTCGGTCATCCAAGTGCAATATATGCCGGTGCCGGCGTCCCATCGGAATATATGGTTCTAAATAACATTGCAGCGTCGCTCCCAGAGTTTCGCAATAGATGCAATGAAAAGTTTCGATATCAAGAACTAAATCGATTCGAAAAGTTTTTCAAAACGCTACCAACGCAGCCTACAACAGAGCAGCGCGAGGCCGTTGTGTGCGACGAGGATGCCACCCTTGTTGTCGCCGCTGCGGGGTCTGGAAAAACGACTTTACTGCTGACGAAAATTGGCTATTTGTTGGAGAAGGGCCTCGCCTCGCCCGGGGAAATTCTTATCCTCGCATTTAATCGCAGTGCGAAAGAAACCTTACAGAATCGTCTGTATGACCGGACAGGTGAGGAGTTTGAAGCACACACCTTCCACTCCTTCGGCTTGCACGTGTTGGCGGATGCGTTCGGGCAAAAGCCCAGTCTTGCTCCGTATGCGGAATCTGATTTTATGCTAACCCGCCACATAGAGCGACTGTTGAAAATAGTTATGGAGGACCCTCGCTGCAAGCAGTCTGTTCTCCGCTTTTTTTCTGAATACCTTAGACCACACAAGAGCGCCTTTGACTTTAAAACCCACGGCGAGTATCTCGAGTACGTTCGCAGTAACAAGCCTATATCGTTACAGGGTGAAGAACTCCGAAGCATGGAGGAGCTGACGGTTGCAAACACACTGTTTTTTCATGGGGTACGGTACAGATACGAGGATCGTTACAAGAAAAACACTGCGACGAGGGATTTTCGGCAATACCAACCAGATTTTTACCTCCCTGATTTTGATATTTACATCGAGCACTTTGCCCTTGATGAGATGGGCAAAGCGCCAATTCACTTCAAGAATTATGAAGATGGAGTTAGATGGAAGCGCGAGCTTCATAAGACCAATGGGACCACTCTTATAGAGACATACAGTTATCAGGCTCAGCGGGGCGTCTTGCAGGATTCCCTTTTGAATGCTTTGAAGGCGCATGGTGTTCCATTGAGGTCAATCGACCAGGCAGACGCGGTGGAGTTGCTAAACAGCTTTGGTTACGTAAGCGATTTGGCCATAACCTTAAAGACATTTCTACACCTGTTTAAGGGGAGGGGGGAGAGCATCGAATCTCTGCAGGGGCGAATCGATGCAACAGTCTTTGATGGCATGCGCACTCTGGCTTTTTTAGAGATCTTCAGACCCGTCTTCGATCTGTACGAGATGGAGTTGAAGAGGAATCGGTGGATTGATTTTGATGACATGATTAACCAAGCGACCGGAGCAATTGTGTCTGGTGCGTATAAGCGGAAATTTAGCTATGTCGTTGTCGACGAATTTCAAGACATCAGTCTCGGTCGTGCAATGCTTCTGAGAGCAATAAAAAGCTCCTTATACGTGCAACAGCTCTTTGTGGTCGGAGATGACTGGCAGGCGATCAATCGATTCGCTGGGGGCGACGTTACAGTTATGACGTCATTTGAAGATCACTTTGGCTACTGTTCAGCCTTCACGCTTACCCAGACTTTTCGATTTAATAACATGGTGAACGACGTAGCCTCTCGTTTCGTATTAAAGAACCCAGAGCAGCTCCCAAAGGCAGTTAAGCCATATAGGTTTGAGTCGGAGAATCAGGTAATTATTGTCCGCCCGGTTGAGAAGGGCGCACCCATACTTCGTTCGTTGCTTAGTGAAATATCAATTGAAGCGGGTTCTACGCCCTTCAGCGTGTTGGTACTTGGCCGGTACCGCTATGTAATCGACGAGCTTTCAAAGATCGATCTCCAAGATGCGTACCCTAATCTTGAACTATCGTTCTCAACAGTTCACTCAGCGAAGGGTCAGGAGGCGGACTATGTTGTTGTACTCAACCTTGCGGCTGGCACACCAGGGAGACAGGGGTCAGGATTTCCATCTGAAGCGGTAGATGATCCGCTTTTTGCGTACGTGCTTGCATCGTCGGATCGATATGAGAACGCTGAGGAACGACGCCTTTTCTATGTCGCCCTGACGAGAACGAAGCGAAAAGTCTATCTCATCGTGGACCCTCGTTCTCAGTCTAAGTTTGTAGATGAACTTTTGCTGCCGGAATATAGCGTTGAAAAACGGGGTTTTGACGGTGCTGAAGTTCGAAACTGCCCGCTATGTGAGAGTACACCCTTGGTAACCAGAATTGGGGCCCATGGATCCTTTCTCGGGTGCCGCAACTTTCCTTATTGTGCGTTCACCACAGATTTCTGTAAGTCCTGCGGTACCGGCTTTTTTAAAAAGGTTGGGCTGAAGTTTTCGTGCGATAACCCCATGTGTAAGCAGGAGGCTAGGGCTTGTCCAGTATGCGAGGCCGGGTATTTAATTAAACGTGACGGACGCTACGGCGCATTCTGGGGGTGTTCAAGTTTTTCAACCGACGGTTGCCGTTATACAGAGAAGGCTTAATTTAAATGTAGTAGCAGGTTCAAGCACCGGTGTTACCGAGGCTCACTCATCAGTTTGTTTTAGGTTTTCTACCCTTGATTTTCACTATGCCATTAAACAAGTGGATAGTGTTCCCGAGTTCGACTAGTCGATGAAATTCGGCTGACTTCCGGCTTCGCTCGGCTCGTTTAGCCCGAGTCTCGTTGCCGTGGACTGTCTTGGCCTCGGAGCAACGCTGTCGGCCTTGCTCGGTCTTGGGCCCGGTGGATAAGCCACCATGGATGGGTAATCTTCCCCTAGGTTAATTGGGACTAGAAGTGGAATTTTCTAGTCACTAGGGCAGTGCAAATGAAGACGTTCAAATCGAAGTTTTTTGCTGCCGTCAATCTTTGTCAGCTTATAACGACCTCCCCCGCTTCCTCAACTTCTTATCCTGGGTAATCAACAGGTATGGGCGGCTGTCATCTGATGCCTTGTGCTGCTTTAGGAAAGCCAATATTCCACGGTCGGCGCGGTTCTTGCCCTTGCCACCCGACTGAATCACCCTGAGTAGCTCGGACCTCTGTTCAACACCCGGCGTTGGGTTGTCAAACCAAAGGTCAACTGACAAGTCAGGCCGCCGATCTAAAAGAGCCAGAACATGGGCAATAAGTTTTTCCTGATGATCAGGACCGGGAAAGCCCGGTTCTCGATAGTCTCCATAGAGCGGAGACTGCATGAACAGAAAGTTGTTGCCATCGATGATCACCAAAACACCCGGCGCAGCATTCTGCGCCAGAGCATCTAGGTCAGTGACCATGA
>JACCDX011800337.1_pt1 | contig 14685 bp, 28 predicted proteins | sample 7449681 | NCBI WGS metagenome assembly JACCDX01 (sample SAMN15323450, study PRJNA562643) | freshwater metagenome | isolation source: river surface water | place: USA:Blue River Watershed | collected 2017-08-18
CTAGTTTGTTGTGAACCTCGACCGCGAGAGTTTTGATTTCTGACATTTTGTTGCCCCTTCATTTCGTTTGCGTAATCTTTTGATTACGAAGTAAGTCTAACACTAACAGCCCGCAAAGTCAAGTCAAGCACCTAGCCGTGTCGCCCCCGCTCCAGCGGGTGAAAAAATAAATACGCGCTCAGCCCCCGCAGAATAAAAACACGCCCCGCGCTAGCGAGGCGTGTCTAAGGTTGAGGTTGAGGGTTAGCCCCAGCACACCTCGCGCCCGCCCGCGAGCGCGTAGTCTGCCACCTCCAACATTTTCGCGAGGCGCGACTGAACATAGCCAGCCTCGCGAGCCGCGATAGTTCCAACCAAGCCAAACATAACGGTTGGCTCAGCGGCGCGCCCCAAGTCCTCAGGCGCGAGAGCCAGCGCGACTAGCACGCGACCCTTGAAGTCCTCAGCGGGTAGCGAGCCGCACCAGCCCTCATCACTCAGCGAGATGCCAAGCAATGGAAACACCTCAGCGGCGTTGAGGTTAGAGAGGTTTACCTCAGGCTCAGCGACCTCATCAGCAGGGTACAACACACCCTCCGCGTAGCAGTAGTCATCGCGGCACTCAGATACAACCGAGCCAGCCTCTAGCGCGGCGTAAGCCTCAGCGCGACTAGCGAACGCAGACGAACGCCACGCGCCGCACGAGCACTCGAGAACAGACGAAACATTGCCCTCTAGCATTTCGGCGAAAACTGAAACTGACATTTTGAAACCCCTTTCGGCAGCCACCTTGACTGCTCTCCGAGCAGTCTAACACACCCAACTCCAAAAGTCAAGTCAAAGCACGAAGCGTGTCGCGCCGCCGTGAAGACCAGTGAAAAAATAAATACACCTCGCCCCGCCGAATGCCCCGCACACACATAACACGCACCTAGCCACGCAATCCACCCGCATACAGCAGAAACGCCTCTATACGCCTCATAGGCGGCACGAACAACAATTAGGCTATGAACGGGCGACAAAGCCACGAAAACCTTTCAGCGGGCTTCTACGCCTCGCCCGCATCGAGGCAAAAGAAAACCCCCGCACTAGGCGGGGGCAATCTGTCGAAGCCTAGGCTTGTGGCGAGAGCATCCACTCCACGAAGTCGGGCAAGTTCTCGCCGTGCCACGCTTCATAGGGGATAACGCTCCAGCGGTCGCCACAGCACCCAGGACAGCCATCCTCAAAGTCGATGCCGTAAGTCTTGGCGATGCTCTCCGCTTCAGCGATGCTCTCAGCGTGGATGATGCTCATCTCAGGCGTGCCCTCGAGAAAAAAGCCACCAGCGTTGTTTTGGTCGAGAGTGAACTTAGCCATTTGAAACCCCTTTTCTGCCCGAACCGCTCGGGCTTATGGAATGAGCCTAGCATACGCTTTCGGGTTTGTCAAATCGAACACTTACCCAAGCCGTGTCGCCTCGCACCTCAGCGAAAAAATAAATACGCTTCCCCGCAAGCCCGCCCCGCACAAAAGCAAAGCCCCCCGCCTTTCGGCAGAGGACTTGCGAGTTGGTGAGAGGCTTACACCCTGCCCCCGCACACAGGTCCAATGCCCTCGGCAACTGAAACCTCGTTAGTGAGCAACGCACCGCAGACACAGCAGATGCCATACTGAACGCCGAACGCCTTAGCGTCATCGAGGGTCATTCGGTCGCTCGGCTTGAGGTTGCGGATAGCCCCCGCCTCGTAGATGAAACCCTCGATAAGGTCTAGACGCTTGGCGTAGAGGTTGCCACTCTCTCGTGAACGCTGAACCTTGAAGATGTCGCCCTCGGCGTTGCGATACATTCCCTCTTCGCTAACACGCTCCGCACCCGACTTGCGAGGTGAGTTGAGCAACTCGGTGATGAGGCTCGAAGCCTCGGCTGAGGTGAGGGTTGCGAAATCCACCGCACCCTCGAAGACACGCTCGCTAATGAGCGTGTGTAGAAAAGCGACTTGCTTGTCGCTTGCTGGCTTGGTCATCGACCCCGCCCCTTTCTGCCACCCGACCCTCGGCTGGCACAGCCAGCCTAACACACTCCGCTACAGAAGTCAAGTCCACGCACCCAAGTCGTGTCGTGCCACACCACCCGCTCGTGAAAAAATAAATACGCTTCGACACAGGCGGGCAACAAAAAACCCCCCGAGTTGCTAGGGGGGTATTTGTCTGGAAGCCATAAGTTGTAAAACCGCAACGCCACTCCAGCCCGTTGCTACGGCAAGTCTATCACAAGACTTGTCGCAAGTCCAGCGCCGCTAGTGGCAATCGCAGGCGCAGGCTCGGCTCTCACGCTTGGCGGCACGCAGGCTCTTGCGCTCGGCAATAAGTTCTTGCGCCTCAATGTTGAGTTCACGCATACGCCTAGCCCAAGCGGTGAGCGGGTCAATGCTAATGCCTAGCATTTTGTCCGCCCCTTGAGCCTTAGCAAGTTCATAGCCCGAAGTCATTTGCTCCCGACTAATCTCACCCAACCGCTCGCTAATCTCGGCGATGCGGGTTTTCATTTCAGTAAGTTCCATTACTGCCTTTCCATAGCCAGCCTTTGGCTATAACCATAGCCTAGCATACTTTGCCGTGTAAGTCAAGTTGTTCCGTATGCGTGTTTCTCCCCGCCTGTGAAAAAATAAATACGCTTCGGCGGCGGCAGCAAGCAACCCGCAAACAAAAAACAACCCCGCCCCTTTCGAGGCGAGGTTGTCGAAGTCCGGCGAGATTACTGCCAGCGAATTACCCGCTTACGCTTACCCTCAGCGGTGATGTGCCAAATTGCTTGCCTTGCCCAATAGCCGTTTGCCATAGCCATAGCCTTTGAGAATGAGGTGAAAGTCTTACTCTCACGCCCGTTGTCCCAAGCGAGGGTCAAAACATACTCACCAATGTTCTCGCCAATGAATGAGCGAATGTCGCTAACCTCGCCCGCATAGTTGCGTTCTTCCACAACCAATGCCCCCGCAACCTCGCCCTTTGCGAAGTAATCTTTGTTGTAAATCATTTGTTGCCCTTTCTGCCTTTCGGCTTATGACCTAAGCCTAGCATACTCGACAGACAAAGTCAAACTCTCGCCGTGTTAGCGTGTCGCCCGCCCGCCCGCCAGTGAAAAAATAAATACAACCCCGCACGCACGCACACCCCGCAAACGCAAACAACCCGCCAACCTTTCGGCTGGCGGGCTATCCGCTTGACCCCTTAGAGAGTTTTCAGGTAGTCATACTCGGTGGTTCGCAGAGTTGCTTCGAACGCTTCGGGGAATGACTTCTTCATTTCGTCTCGGTCGAAGAAAGTTGTCTTGCTTGATACAACAGACACAACGGCAACGCCGTCAATCGTGCCTTTGAGCGACTTGCCAAGTGCCTTACGCAGAGTTGCTTCTGCCTTTGCCTTGCGAGCCTTTGCCTTTGCTTCGGCTTCTTTTGCCTTAGCGAAAGCGGTGAGTGCCTTGCGAGCGGTTGCCGACAACTCAACCGAAACGGCTGGCTTGTCGGTGGTGGTGGTATCGACAACTACAACTTCAGTTGCCTTTGGTTCAGCGGTGGTAGTCATTTGACTATCCCCTTTCTTTTCGTTATGTCTTGCGTATTTTGTTTCGTAATCTTTGATTACATAACTTACCTTACACCCAGACACCGACAAAGTCAAATCGCAACACACCCCGCACCCCCCGCTAGTGAAAAAATAAATACGCCCGTGTTGCCAAAAAAAAATCACTCTCCGTAATTCCACAGGCTCGAAGTTGGCTAATAGTCGCTATCGTCTGACCAATCGGCAGACATAACGAACTGACCCCTAGCGTTCATCTCGTCTTGCGAAGTGAAGTTAGCAGGAGTTTCGCAGTTGTGAGAATCGCCGACAGGGAAAGAGTCCCAGCCGTCGCAAGTTTCGCAGTAAATGTGAACCATAAGAACACCCACTCTCTCGGTAGTTATGGATACCAGCCCCCCTAAAAGAAAACACAAATGCCCCTTACGAAAAATCGTAAGGGGGGAAAATCGAGCCTGTGGAATTATGAAAGAGCGAACAGGCACGCAGGGGGCAAGCGAACTCCCGAGAGAGCCACCGCACCTTGCGACTGCCTTAGCAGTCTAGCGACACCCACCGACATTATTAGAACCAAGCCGTATTAGTGTGAAGTTCAGTGAAAAAATAAATACGCTTGCTCGCCAATCCACGCAAAAAGAAACGCCCGCACATTTCGTGCGAGCGTCTCTCGGGTTGGCGGTGGCTATGCTCTCTTGCGATACACTGCCGTCTCAGCGTCTCGGTTGAGCCAATCTAGTCCCTTGACGAACTTCACTTCGTAGCCGAGCAGGTGGAGCGTCTGGAAAAGGCGGATGGTGCGAGCGGTGTCGTCGCTGTATCCGTAGTAGCGAATCTTGAACCACTCTGGCTGGCTGAACACAGGCTCAACGTGGATGTAGCCTTTGCGGTAGCGGTCTGCCTTGTTGGCGACCGAGCCGATGTATCGACCTTGTAGGTCTCGGCGTAGTTGGTTGCGAAACTTCACTTCGTTTAGGTAAGCAACTTCATTCATTTTATTTCCCCTTATCTTTTGAGTAGTTGTTTCCAACTACTAACTACATTACACCATAGGTAAGACATTTACAAGTTATGCCGCGTTCGTGTCGCCAGCCAGTGAAAAAATAAATACAACCTCTTTCTCTTTTCCAAAAAAAAACCACCAGCCTTTCGGCTGGCAGTTTTTCTGGAGCGACTGGCTTACCACCAGAGCGGCGCACCCCTACGCTTGAGTTCTTTGGTGATGAAGTCCATACGAATGCCATCCTTGCTGCTGATGCCTTCTTCGTTCTCGGCGCACATCTCGAAGTAGTGGTTCAGGCTCTCGCCTTCGCTTTGGAGTTCTTCCGTGGTCTTCTCAAGAACATACTCTTCCCAGCCCTGCTCAAACTTCTTTGCCCACTCGCTCTTTGGTGCTGGGTCTACTGCTGGCTGTGGCTTTGGGTCTACGATGGTGAAGGTGATGATTTCGGTGTTCATTTTGTTCCCTTTCATTTATTCGTCTTTCGACTACATAATGTAGTCTATCAGGTCAGCCGTGTTTTGTCAAATCGACACGCCGCACCCCTACCAGCCAGTGAAAAAATAAATACAAAAAAAAAAAAAAAAAAGGCAACCCCCCCTTTACAAAAAAAAGAGGCTCGCCCGAGGGCGGGTGGTTAGTCCACCCGCTCCTCGTTTTCGATTCGTGCCAACTCAGCCTCGACCCAAGCGAACGCCTTAGCGCGACCCGAGACGCCACGACCGAACTTCTTGCCAGCCATACCCTCGGCGGCAGCCAGAGCGCTGATGTGGCGGCTCATACGCATTGAGGTGTTCATCTCAAGTTTGAGCATTGACTTGAGGGTGATAAGGCGGTAAACATCTACCGCAGTCTTGCCAGCGAAAGTGTTGTCGCTGATGGTGGAGCCATCTTGGAAAGTAGCCATTTGGCTATCCCCTTTCATTCAGTGTTGCCTTCTTTGTTGCCGTAATCTTTTTGATTACATAAGTAATCTTACTGCCCCCCACTGACATTGTCAAATCGCGACACGCCGAAAAACCCAGCCAGTGAAAAAATAAATACACTGCCGTGCGACTGGGTAAAGCAAAACCCCCGCTCTCGTGAGCGAGGGTTGCTTGGTTTGGGTCTACGCTTCTGCTGACTCCAACGAGTCGCAGTAGTCGCATAGGTGTCCCCACTCTTCTACGAAGTCAATCTCGCACGAGTCGCAGACTGGTTCTTCGTTTTCGAAAACAGAGGCTACGAAGAAGTCCTTGACTCCACCAGCGTAGTCTGGGGCGCAATCACCGCATAGCCAGAAGTCCTGAATCATCTTGCGGTGTTCTGGGTTGCGTATCCCAGAAGCAATCGAATCGTTCACGCCGATTAGGTCAATCGGGTCGCCGTCAAAAGCGACAGAGCAACTGTCGCACGACATACTGCCTCTGAAAATTGCCATTTTGCTACTCCATTCTGTTGCCCCCTTTGAGCAACTATGAAGATTCTATAACCCCCCTCTGACATCTATCCGAACTTCACATCAGTTCGCAGAAGTCTAGTGAAAAAATAAATACACGCCGTGGCGAGCGAGCAAAAAAAAAATGCCCGCACTTCTGCGAGCATTTTCGTAAAGCCTAAAAATCGGCTAAGGCTTTCGCCTTTCGAGCCGAGCGAGTTTTCGCACGCTTGGTTCGCTTGTCGCCGTGAGCGCCCGAAGCGTTTGAGCGTGAGCGCTCTCTAAGAATTAGAGCCAGCGCACTACGCTCTGCTTTCAGGCGAGCCTGTTCTGCTTTGTTCATTGTTTGCCCCTTTCGACTTGGCTACGCCAAGTCTATCACAACCCCCCGACAAAGTCAAGAGGCTAAACCTCTAAAATTGTATCGGGGTGGAACTTGGGTTCGCACTTACCGCAAACCACAACTTCGCCGTGGTCATCAAAGTCGTAAGTCCCCCGTTGGCTGATAATGCGCCCCGTTTCGTAGTTGTATTGGAAGCCCCAGCGTGGGCGACCAGGGATACGAGTGGCGCATACGCCGCAGTTGTATTCATCATTGCCCTCGTTCTGAGGAGCAACTGAACCAACGATGAAAGTGAACTTGTGAGCCATTTGGAAACCCCTTTTGTTTGTTTGTGATGTCGCCCCGTTTGGGCGACACCACAAGTATCGCACACTCGAACAAGAAAGTCAAGTTGCGGGCTTGCCGTGTGTTAGCAGTGAAAAAATAAATACACCCGCACTCGCACTCGCACTCGCACCCGCACGCAAAAAAAAATTGCCCGCCGAAACGGCGAGCAATCTTTTTGGTTTTGGTGAGAGGCTATGCCTCTGGCTGTGGAGCGTAGTTGAACACGACAGCCTTGTTGCTCTCTGCCTTTGCTTCGTTCAGCACGGCAAGCACTTCACGAGTTTCGATGATGAAACTATCGAGTAGAAACTTGTCGATACCCGAGTGAGTTTCGTCTTTTTTCTTTTCGACCCACGCAATAGCAACTTCTAGTCCAGCGATGTTGCGGTCTAGCATTTCGCTAGTCATTTCAATTCGAGCCATTTCTGGTTCCCCTTTCGGTTTAGTAGTTGGCTTTTTCCAACTAAGAACATACTAGCACACCGCACCGACATTTACAAGTCAAGCCGTGTGTTGCGTGTCGCGTGGTGAAAAAATAAATACACCCGCACCAATCCGCACGCAAAAAAGAACCGCCCTAGCGTTGGGGGAACGCTAAGGCGGTTCGGGTTGTCTGGGGGGTATAGGGGGGAAACCCCCAGACAAGTTTTGCTAGGCTACCAGCACCAACTCGTAGCCCTTTTCAATCTTTTCCCACTTTTTGTCCTGTGCGAACGACTTTGCCTGCCACTCGGTCTGGAAGAACTTGGTCTGGCTCTGTCGCTTGTCTTCTTCTGCCTTGCCCCAGCGAACGATTACTCGTGTGCCGTCTACAACAATCTCGTAAATCTTCTTCTTGCCGTTCTGCCCACGCTCGCCTTGACTACGGCTTGCCAAAATCATTTTGGTCATTTCTGTTCCCACTTTCTTTTCGGTGTTGGCTCTTTCCCTGCCAACAAGACCATTATTACACACCCCACCGACAAAGTCAAGTTCTGCCCCGCCTTGCGTGTCGCAGGGTGAAAAAATAAATACAGAAGGAAAAGGCGCAGGTAAAAAAGAAGCCCCCACCCGTGAGGGCAGGGGCGACTTCCAGCAGGCTAGTTGCCTAGAAGCATACCCAAGCGTAGAGCCAGCAGGGCTACAGCCTTGCGTGCGTCGTCAGGCGAGATGACAGGCAGCCCGTCGTCGTTGAGCGCAGGCTCGTCAATCTCGGCTGACAGGTGTTCGATTACTGCTCCGTAGGCTTCGTAGATGTTCATTGTGTTCCCCTTTGGTTGATGTGCTTTCTAACTACACTTGTAGTTTAGCACCTAGCACTGACAAAGTCAAGTCGAAGCCGTAGGAGCGTGTCGTAGAGTGAAAAAATAAATACAACCGGTCTTCCTGGAACTTCCGCACAAAAAGAAAAACCTGGAAGCATTTTCGCTTCCAGGTTTTTGCTACCAGGTTTTTACCATTTCCAGAGCCACTTCGCGTATCTGGCACAGCCGACCTCGGTGTGTCCGATACGCTTGTCCGTCTGCTTCCAACGCTTACCGCAGTTGCGGCAGTCGTAGAAGTCAATCGGTCCGTCGCCTTTCATCTTGCGTGTCCCGATGATTGGTTTGCTTTTCTTGTTCATTTGTTGTCCCTTTCTTTGATACCACCATTGTAGCAACCCCCTCTGACATTTACCCACTCAAGCCGTGCCAGGTGCGTCGCTTAGTGAAAAAATAAATACAACCCGACCCCGCGCAAAAAAAAACCAACCCACACCTTTCGGCGTGGGCTGGCTTTTCGCTGGCTGGCTATGCCACTAGGGTAAAGCCCAAGTCGGCACAGCGGTAGGTGCGCCCATCAATGCTCACCAAGTCGCCAATGCTTAGTGCGGTGTGCGAGCGGTCGGCTGGTAGGTGTGGCTCTAAGGCGTTCCACACCTGACCCTGATAGGTGTTGGTGTTAGCGAATACACGCTCGCAGAACGACAAGTCGTTCTCGTGTAGGTCGAACTCAAAGCGAGCCGACACATCTGGGCGAACCTGCTCGCCCTTTTCTGCGAGAAACGCAAGATAACTCTCACGGCGCTCGCCGAGTGTTCCTGCGAACACCCAAGTAATCTCGATGGTAGCCACCGACATCACCCCTTTCATCAAGTAATCGTTGTTGATTACATTAGTAATCTTACTCACCCCCACCGACATTTATACAAATCTCGGTGTTAGGGCGTGGCTAGCGGTGAAAAAATAAATACACTTCGCCCGCGCGCAATAAAAAACAACCCCCGCTCGCGCGGGGGCTGTCTCAGTTCGCCTTAGTGATACACGCAGGCTTTCCCGTTTAGGCAGTTCGGGCAGTCCACGTCGCTCGGGCAGGTGCAGTTCGCTGGATAGGCGTGGTGGCAAATCTCGCATTCGCCGTCAACTCGATTTTCCCAGTTGACCTGTTTTTGTAGTTTGACCCAATCGTCATAGGTTCTTACATCGCCAACCTTAGTTAGACCTTGACCCGCAAAGAACAACAACACATCAGGGTCGTGCTCAATGTTCGGAACGGCAATGCTGTCGCGCTGATAAGAAACTATGCCGTCATCATCAACCCACTCGCCATCGACAATTTCCTGAGCATACGCCCAGAAAACCTGGTCGCCGTCAATCTCGCCGACAATGCGGTGTTGTGAACATACGCCACTCTCAACGTGGGCGCAGCCCCCGTCAATCTCCATCTCTACAATCTGAGTAATCATCCCAGTCCTTTCCATTAGTTTTGATTACTAGGCAATCCTACAACCCCCCACTGACACGCAACCATAACTTCGCACTAAGCGCCGCACGCGAGTGAAAAAATAAATACGGGGCGGGGCGGGGCGGCAAGAAAAAACCCCGCCAAGTTCGGCGGGGCATTTCCTAGATTGAGATTAGTAAATCTCTGGCGTGTGGATACGCCCGAGCATACGGCGCAACCGCTGGCGGTTGTTGTTGTCGCGCACGCTCAGGATGTAAGCCATTGCGCTCTCTCGTGGCAACCCACGCACCAAACGCCCTACGAGCGTGCTGGTAGTCTGCGAGCGGTAATCTTCAAGCAGAAACGAAATTGTCTTCGTTTCGGTGTTGTAGCGCAAGATTGTCGTGTTCCAGTGAACAACGATGTAATCAGCGCCCGAGCGAACGGCAACGATAGTTCCGTTGTAGTTCACAAATTCGTTCAACGCTTTCACTTCAGCGTCAATCTTCCAATTTGGAATTCGTGGCATTTCTGCCCCCTTTCTTGATACCTAAACACTACCACACCGCACGGACATTTATCCAACCATTCGCCCCGTGTCGCGTCGCCTAGTGAAAAAATAAATACAAGAGCGGCACAAAAAATTACCACCCTTTCGGGTGGCAACTTTTTCCCTTTACTCCGCTTGGTGAACACCCCAACAGCGATACAAGTGTTCATTGTCGTTTTGTCCTACTAGGCACTCAAAGCAATACTCGCAGTTTTCCAACTTGTCGCAGATTTCGTCTGCTTGCTCGTAGCAACTTTCGCAGTGCTTGTCTTTGTCGTATGTTTGTTTTTCACTCATACAAAGACTTTACAACTACCCTCTGACATTTATTTAGCCAGAGCCTAGTTTCCCCCGAACCTAGTGAAAAAATAAATACACAGCGAGGCAACAAAAAATCTCGCTAAGTTTCCCTAGCGAGATTTTTGTGCTGGCTCTATTCCGTGAATAGTTCTATGCGCTCGTATGTGAATTCTTCGTAGCCCATCTCAATTTCCGAGCAGGGAATTCGCTTGTCATCGTCATAGTGTTCGCAAGTTCCGTCAGCGCAATCTTCATACCAATACGACACACCTAAGTCGTTGTTTAGGTTGTTCTTCTTCACGCTAACAACCTTTACGCCCCTACTAATAAAATCGCTAGGGTTCGTAATTAGTTCGCCAACAAACAGGTTTAGCGTGCTGTAATAACCCATTAGTCCGTTGTATCGGGTAATGCGGTAAATCGTGCGCTCGCTAGGGTGTGGCTTTACGATAGTCGGTTCGATTTCTTCAAACGCTATCTTCACTTCTTGTCCGTTCCACATAGGGAAAGTCCTTTCTTTTGACTACCTAAGTAGCCTAACCCCTACCACTGACATTTGACTACGCCCAGACTTGTTGCCGTGTCTGCTAGTGAAAAAATAAATACAGGAGCAGACAAACAGGCAAGCCGAAACCCTAGCCATTGGGGGTAATGGCTAGGGTTCGGGGTCTGCGTTTAGAGAGCGTTCACTCTCTCAACTGCTTTCTCGAACTTGGCAAGTTCAGCTTTCTTGGCATCCTTGATAGCCTTTTGTAGAGCCTTGACTAGTTCGTCAGCCTCGCCTAGTGAGAGAGCCAAGTTCATACCAGACACGATACCTTGCGTAAAGTTGTTCTCTCCACCTAGTAAGTGCGTGTTGGTCGAAACCATAATCGACTTGCCTAGTTCAGTGTGTAGTTCGCTTTCGCCAACTACTGAAAAAGCAAGAATTGTAGTTCTTGACTTAGACATTGTGTTCACCACCTTTCCGCCCCCCTTTGGGACTAATCCCCTTTGGGACTATCTAAAACATAACACGGGGGTATGACACTGAACCCACCAAGAGCCGTGCGGTGTGTGTCTGCGTGAAAAAATAAATACAACCAGCCCGCACAAAAAATCCCCGCAACTTCTGCGGGGACTTTTTTGATTAGCCTTCGTTTTTGGTTACGCCTGTTTCAGCGTCTATCTCGGTGTCGCTGAACAGCCACGCCAAGACTTCTGGTGGCAAGTCGCTTTGCTTTTCGCTCACGCTACCGAAACCCATTTCATCGCCGTGCGGAGCAAGTTGTCGTAATCGCCACTCATACTCTCTCGCATATATTCGTCAATTTCTGCCTTTGGCACGCCAGCCCTTTTCAGTGCGCCAGCAACCCTGCCCATAATTGCGAATGCGTTTCCGTCTTGACCAACCAATTCGACTTCGACTTCTGGATACTTTACTTCGGACATTGTGTCCCCTTTCTTGTTGATACCTATACCTTATCAGACGGGTCGGACATTTATCAACATCTGCCGTGTCCAGCGTGTCTGCCAGCGAAAAAATAAATACAGCCGGAGCCAGCCACGCAAAAGAAAACGCCCTTGCTTTCGCAAAGGCGTTCGCTTGTTCGTGATTAGTCTTCGTATTGACTATCACGCCAGTCGTCATAATCAGCGTCTTCATCACGCTCGGGGATTTCTTCTTCGAACTCCGCACCGCACTCGCAAGTGGCGGTGGCGTTGTGCCCCCAGTCGTCAGTGAGAAACACTAGCGAAACTTCTTTCTCGCAAGTGTCGCAATACTTGTCCAACTCGATTTCCTGAGCGTAGATACCTGAGCCACGCATTGAGCCTTCTGGATAGTTGCTAGACATTTCTGCCCCTTTCTTGTTATGCCCTAATCATACAACCCCCCACCGACATTTATTCGCAACTTCGCATTAGTGTCGTGTTGTCGCCCCGCCGCTGGTGAAAAAATAAATACACTCCAACCCAAAGCGGAAACGAAAAAAGGCGGGGGTTGCCCGCCTAGTTTCGTGTCGTGTCTTGTTTAGACGCTCAACTGAAAATACTCACGCAAGTAATCTTGTAAGCGTGTTAGGTTCAGTTCAGCCCTTTCCGAACTGCCAGCAAGATACATACCAACCAAGTTGTGTATCTGTGCGTTGCTACGGCAAGTTGTCCAAACCATAGCCGTAGTCGTTTCGCTTTGGAAATAGGCACTCACATTTCCGCCGACCATACCTTTCAGCACATCAAAGGCGAAGTCGCCGTAAATCTCTTTCTGCCTGTCGCTCAACATTTGCGACCCCTTTCTTAGTTGGGTTGTCGTGTCCAACTACTCAAATACTACCACCCCCTACCGACATTTAGCCAGAACCAAGCCTAGCGTGTCGGGCTGGGTGAAAAAATAAATACGGGCGGGGGTCAAAAAATCAGGGGCTGTGGCGTGTGCCACAACCCCCGACTTCTATCGGCGTGATGGGTGTCGGTATCGAGCGAGTGCTTCGTTGATGAGTTCGACAACCTGCTCGACCTGCTTGATGGTGAGTGGTAGTTCGTTGCCTTCGTCGTCAGTCTTCGATGAAACCAAGACTGCGTTGCCAACGATGATGTCTGTGTAGACGCCGAACACACGCTCCCAGATAGCCGTAGCGACCTTGTTGATAGGCAAGTTGAGCAACTTGCCTTCTTCGTTCACATAGAGCGAGTAGCCTTCGAATACGCCGTCTAGCGTGATGTGTTCGATGTATCCACCAACGGCGTCGCTTACAGACTTGTAAGAGCCGTCTTCCAACTGAACGAGAGTTTCGTCAGTCGTAATCTGTATCCCTGCGAGCATTATGCCCACCCTTCCCGTGTCGAGCCTTTCTCGACAACAAGGCAATACTAACCCCACCCCCCGACATTTATTGTTAGCCAGCCCCCCGTGTGTCGATGAGCAGTGAAAAAATAAATACAGCGAGGCGACCCCCGAACGCAAACAACCCCCACCCTTTCGGGTGAGGGTTGCGGTGTATCCGTGCCTAGTCCTGCTTTGGCACGTTTACGACCTGCGAGGTCTTGACGACCATAAACGCCTCGTAAAGTTCAGGGTAAGCCTTAGCAAACTCTGCCTCGTCGAAACGTCGTGCCGAACGCTCGGCAATCGAAACAACAACTAGGTTGTTGTGGATAAGGGTCGTGGCGGTGCCAGCGACTTTGAGCAGTTCGGCACGTAGCGCCTCTGCCTCTTTGTTGAGGTCGTTAGCCTCGGCACGAACGATAGCGAGGCGCTGTGCCTTGCTAACGATTACTCGGGAAACCTTCTTAGTGGTCGCCGAGGTTGAGGCTGAACCAGCCTCGGTAATGGCTTTGGCTTTCGCCATAGCAATCACCCCTTTCGGTCAGTTGGTTTCGGCTTTTGCCTCTGCTGCCCAACAACTACACACTAAACCCCCCCTCTGACATTTATTGCCCAGAGGGTCGTGATGAGGGGTTTCGAGTGAAAAAATAAATACAGGCTTCGGTGTATCACAAACGAAAAACCCCGCCCTTTCGAGCGGGGTCTTCGTGCGAAGATTAGTCCTCGTCTTCCGTGCTGCCCTCGAGTTCGTCTTCGTCGAGTTCTTCCTCGACCTCTTCGACCTCGATACTCTCGACCTGACCTGAGAACTTGTGGTCTTCCCAATTCCAGCCCTCAGCCTCAGCAGCAGCCTCGTCGTCAGCCTCGACCTCGTATTCGAACTCGACGACAACTTTGACGTTGTATGTAGCCATTTGTATCACCCCTCTTTCCGCCTCCTTTGAGGCTACTTAGATACTACAACCCCCCTCTGACATTTATTGCGAGGCTGCCTACTAATCGTGTCGTGTGGTGAAAAAATAAATACAGACCCCGAACAAAAAAAGTCGCTCGCATTTCTGCGAGCAACTTCTCCCCTTTACTTCTTTGGAATTGGCAACCCGTGTCTGCGTAGTTGAGCGACCGAGCAGATGTAGGTCTTAGGGTCGCTCGGCGTTCCGCTTAGGTGGATAACGGGTTGCGACTTGTCGGGTGATACGAACTTGTAGTGCCCCTTGTTTGTGAGCGACACTTCCCAGCCGAGTTGCTTGGCTAGAACGATAATCAACTTCATTTGCTTTGCGTAATTTGCCATACTTGTATTCTCGCACCCCCCTCTGACATTTATTGCTTGCCCCCGTGTTTCTAGGGTCTGGCAGTGAAAAAATAAATACGCCCCACCCAGCAAAGAAAGTCTGCCAATTTCTCGGCAGACTTCTCGTGTTGCTATTTCGGCGAAACCTCGAACTCGTCGTCGCTCGCTAGAAACTCGAAATCAACTTCGTCGTTGTGTAGCAACGCCCAAGCGTCGTCCTCAGTATCAGCCTCGACCTCAGCCTGATACTCCTCGGTGCGTGTTTGGGTGATTATGAACTTTGCCATTAGTCCACCTCCTCCTCGTCGTCGTCGCAATCGTGAGCGATTAGCAAATTCATCTCGTATTTGCTGTCCTCTCGAAACAGACGCCCACAGCCGGGGCAACTTTCGTATCCTGCTTGTGCCATTAGTCCTCGTCCTCCTCGTC
>JACCDX010457391.1_pt1 | contig 14684 bp, 17 predicted proteins | sample 7449681 | NCBI WGS metagenome assembly JACCDX01 (sample SAMN15323450, study PRJNA562643) | freshwater metagenome | isolation source: river surface water | place: USA:Blue River Watershed | collected 2017-08-18
AGGCGGGTAGAGGTTGGGAATTCGAGACCATTGGCAGTTGGCTGAGCCACGGTGAGGATCAAGAATGCAGCGACGAGCGACCAGATGTTGCGCTTCTTTGAAGCGATTGCGATAACTGCCATCGTTGTAACTCACCTGCCTCTCACACCTCAATAACCCTGTCTTCTAACCTGGTAACGGGCTATAGAGTTCCAAGGGATGGGGCGAGTCGCAAATTTTTCCCCGCGTGAGTCGGAAATTCTCAGAAATTGTGCGGTTTGGGGATAAGTAAAAGTGCTGGTCAGATAGGGCAAAGTCTAAAATGTCCGATTTGTGACTGTGAGATAGAAAAGTGGACTATTTACCCAGTCGGCTAGTTTGTCGCGCCGGTTATTTACCTAACCGTCTGGCTAGTCGCGCCGACTATTTACCTAGTCGGCGGTGGCGGTGCGAGTAGTCGCGCAGAGCGCGCAGGAAGTCAACGCGACGAAAGTCCGGCCAGTAGGCCTCGCAGAAGTAGAACTCAGAGAGCGCTGACTGCCAGAGCAAGAAACCACCGAGGCGTTGTTCGCCAGAGGTGCGAATCAGTAAATCGGGATCAGGTTGTCCGGCGGTATAGAGGTGGCGACCGATCGCTTCGGCATCTAAATCAGCGGCAGCCTCAGCCAAGCTGCGCCCCGCCTTTGCCTCTTCGCCCAAGTAGCCCTTCACTGCATCCACGATTTCACGTCGTCCGCCATAACCAACGGCGACATTAACCTGAAGATGCGAGTTAGGGCAGCCAGGCAGGCTCGACAACTTTGCCGCCAAAGGTTCAGGCAACATATCGAGGGCGCCAACAGCTTTGATGCTCCATCGCTTACGAGCAGAGAGGTCATCGACAATTTCGCTAATCACATCGATCAGGGTTGCGACCTCTTCTGGCGAGCGCTTGAAGTTATCGGTGGAGAGCATCCAGAGCGTTACTACCTCAACCTGGGTCTCTTCGCACCAACCCAAAAGGTCTGCGATCTTCTGAGCTCCGCGCTTATGGCCGAATGGATCTGCTGAATCTGGGTTCTGCTTCGCCCACCGTCGGTTGCCATCGAGGGTGACTCCGATATGGCGTGGCGTTTTAGAAAAGTCGAGATCCTTGATGATCCGCCACTCATAGAAAGGGTAGATCAGCGACTTAATCTGACTACGAATACTTGGCAACTATTTTCCGCTCGGCGATAAATGAGGCCACTGGAATGGTTCCAGCCGCGACCAGGGCGATGATGACCGGAAGGGAGATTCGCTTCTGCACCGCTAATTGGAGAACGGTGAGGATATAGACGATATAGAAGTAGCCATGGGCGATCGGAACCACGATAAATGGGTTCTTCTCATCAAAGGCGTTAAAGGCGTACTTGGCAATCATGTAGATCACGAGCAGCATTAAGTTGATGCCGCAGATGATCGCCATGCTGCGGAAACGGCCAAGTGAGGTGGTGATGAGTGGGCTTTTCATAGCCCTAACTCTAACTCTCCACACTCTCACTTTCCACGTCCACCTCTCGCCGCTTATAGAAAGGTGCCCAGAGAACGAGCGCTGCCATCACCCACCAAATCACTAAATAAGAGATGTGTTGCCAGTAATACCCTGGAACTTTGCCCTGTGGTTGGCCGATTTCAATTCGGGTACGTTCGACAGAACCAGCGCCAATCTCCTCTGAGGTAACGGCGATAAAGCCATCGTAAAGCTGGTAATCAGTCGCTGTGGTAAGAACGCTGCTATCGAGGCGTGAAAGTTCTGAGAGTGATTGCGTTGCGCGATTTTCGAATTGGCTTGGTTGGAGCGTTCCTGTGATCGTCACCTTTGTTGACATCGTAATCTCTGGTGACTTCAGGCGGTCCTCCCAGAGTCCACGCAGAACCAGAATGGCAGATGCGCTATCGACCTGCAGTAAGGCCGCTTCCCAATCTCTGACTACGCCAGCGCGATCTGGTTGGTTCGGTGCTTTGTAATTGGCCATGTAATACCCGGTGACTTCAACTGATTTTCCAAAAGCAGGAACTGGTAGCGCCCCTTGAGCAGATGTCAGATCTGAAAGTTGATAGATACGCTGGTCTTGTACAACAGGTTGCTTTTGAAGGGCAGAGAGCTCTTGGGCACGATCAAGTTGCCACATGCCGAGCGCGAAAAAGATAGAGGCGAGCGCAAGAACGATCAGCCCTTGGATTAATTTCTTAATTTTGCCCGTCATCTTCGCGATTAATCATGCGGTTGTAACGCTTATAAAAGCTGCGAAGAAGGAAGACTATACTTGCGACGAGCAGAATCATTGTGAGCGAACTTGCTAAACCCTTATCTACATCTTTTTCCATGAGAAGATTCTCCCATGAGTGGGGCCGACAACCAATTTGATTTTAACGACCGCTATGGCGTGCGCAATCAACGCGCCTGGGTTCCATATGCGCTCTCATTTTTTTTGATAGGCGGAGGATGGTTATTATGGGCGGCCTTCCATCATGCAGAACCTGCTATCTCTCACACCCTCGTTGCTTTTGATAACACTGACCCTCGCCGAACCGAGATTCGATTTATCGTCACCCGTCGCGATCCATCTCTGCCGGCAACCTGCATCGTTGCAGCGCGAGATTTCGATAAGGTGATTGTCGGTCAGGTCGTCACCCGAATTCCAGCCAGCAGTGGCGCCATCGAACGTACGGTGACCATTCCTTCACGCGCAGATGCGGTCAACGCTGGCGTGACTACCTGTTACCTCGATTAGTTTCCACCTCGCTATCGGCGGGAAATCTGCTGAATATCGCTGACGAGCTATCCCTAGTATTCTTTCGCGCTATGAGCACAAGACAGACATGGCTAACCCAAGAGGCGGCAGATCGCCTCGCGGCCGAGCTTGCCCATCTAGAGGGCGAAGGTCGCAAAGATGTCACCGCCAAAATTGAGGCTGCTCGCGCCGAGGGTGATTTAAAGGAGAACGGTGGCTACCACGCCGCTCGTGATGAGCAGGGCAAGATGGAAGCTCGCATCCGCCAGTTGAAGCAGATGCTCGAGAATGCCCATATCGGAACTCCACCTGCGAGCGCAGATGGAAAAGTTGGTGCAGGAATGGTTGTCACTGCACTTATTGCAGGCGATGAGATGAAATTTCTATTAGGTTCACGTGAGATCGCATCCGGTGATATCGATGTGTACTCTGAAAAATCTCCGCTCGGTGCCGCGGTTTTAGGTGCTGAAATTGGTGCAACAGTTTCATACACCGCGCCGAATGGCCGCGAGATTAAGGTTGAGATTAAGGCTGCTGAGTTCTTCGCGTAAGTAAAGCGCTCTCATCGCCTCCATGAACCAACCCCACCCGGTATTTCCTCCATTTACTGTTGACGATGCTCGGCGCGAGGTAACGGTCACCGTCATTAAATATGGTGATGATCAAGACCAAGTACTTGAGATTTACGGTGACAGCACAGTTGCTCAATCAACACTAGTTTTACTGCACGGTGGATATTGGCGAAATCTCTTTGACCGCGAACATATGCGCCCGCTTGCGGTAGCACTTACCAAAGCAGGTTACACAGTTGTTCTCCCTGAATTCCGTCGCGTTGCGGGTGAGCCAGATGTCACCTTGCGCGACCTTTCATTTGCCTTATCGACCCTCGAAGATCGCTCCATCACATTGATTGGTTACTCCAGTGGTGGCCATCTTGCTCTTGTTCTTGCCGATAAATTTCCATCAGTAAAGAAGGTGATCGGTTTAGCACCGGTTACCGATCTGATTGAAAGTCAGAAACGCGAACTCGGACGCGGTGCGGTGCTTGAATGGTTGGGACGTGATGCAGATGAACGAGCAGACCTTGATCCTATGCTCCGTCCGCCGATTGCGGCGCAGACAATATTTATTCAGGGAGCCCTTGATGAGCGTGTCCCGGTTGAGCTAACTGAAAGTTATATCGCCGCAATGAAGCGCCATGGCAAGGAAATTCCACTAGCGATCTTGCCTGAGACAACCCACTTTCAAATGATGGATATCCCAAGCAAGACCTACGAGGCCCTCATTCAAGCCCTCGCCTAGCAGGAGTTAATTTGATGCGTTGCGATAGCGACGAAGGCTGAGCGGAATAAAGACCACCATAATCAAGACGATATAAATCAGTGATGTGATCAATGGATTCTCACTTGGAAATGAACCCGCAGTCGCGCCAAATTGGTTTTCTAGACCAAAGAGCTCGCGACATGCAGCTACCATCGTTGAGACTGGGTTCCACTCTGCAAAGTACTGAAGTGCGCGTGGCATACCTGTTGTTGGCGCGAATGCATTTGATAAGAATGTCAGCGGGAAAGTGACGATAAAGCTGACGTTCTGCACGACTCGAGCATCTGATGCAGAAAGTCCTACCAAGACGCCAACCCACGAGAGCGCATAACCGAAGAGAAGTAGGAATAAGAAACCAAGTGCAACGCTACCGATGCCGCTGCTTGGGCGCCATCCGACTGCGTAACCTGCAATTCCCATGACGGCAAGTACAACGATATTGAGAAGTGAATCTCCCAATGTGCGACCAACAACGAGCGCAGATTGCGAAATTGGGAGAGATCTAAATCGATCGATCAAACCCTTCTTCATATCTTCGGCTAAACCTGATGCTGTTCCTGCCAATGTAAAGGCAACTGTCTGCACAAAGATTCCTGGCATCAGCAACTGCACATATCCACCTGGCTGGCCTGTATCAATCGATCCACCGAAGACGTAACGGAAGAGAAGCACGAACATCACCGGCTGAATTGTTGAGAAGATCAACACCTCTGGAACGCGTGTCAGTAGTCGTAACTGCCGTTGGGTAATTACAAAAATATCTTGAAGAGCGCTCACTTGCTCTCCTCCATTTCTGAAGTGGTGTTCACTTCTGCCGCATGGCCGGTTAGAGATAAGAAAACATCATCGAGTGATGGGCGCTTCAGGCCAACGTCGAGGGCATGGATACCTGCACCTTCGAGAGCTTTGAGAACATCGAGGAGCGCCTTGGTTCCAGTTGAAACTGGAGCTGAAATCAAACGGAGACCCTCATCTAGTGAGGGCTTGATGTCACTAATTGAAGCAACAATCTCCATCGTCTTTGCGATATGTGCGCTTTCGACCACGACCTCAAGGCGTTCGCCACCTACCTGCTTCTTGAGCGCATCGGATGTACCGCGAGCAATCACTTTTCCAGTATCAATAACGGCAATCTCATCAGCTAATTGATCTGCCTCCTCCAAATACTGGGTGGTGAGAAGAAGCGTCACGCCGCCCTTTACCAACTCTTCAATCACTCCCCACATATCTTGGCGACCGCGTGGATCGAGACCAGTCGTTGGTTCATCGAGGAAGAGCACCTTTGGCTTCACAATAAGTGATGCCGCTAAATCAAGGCGACGGCGCATTCCACCGGAATATGTATTGATGGGGCGCTTTGCGGCTTCTGTGAGATTAAAGCGCTCGAGTAGCTCATTTGCACGAATGACTGAATTCTTTTTTCCTAAATGATATAGCTGACCAAACATCACCAAGTTGTCATAGCCGGTAAGAATTTCATCAACGGCTGCGTATTGACCAGAAAGTCCGATTACTTCACGAACTTTCTCAGGATGCTTAATTACATCGATACCTGCAACTGTTGCACGACCAGAATCTGGACGGAGAAGTGTCGACAAAATACGAACAGTTGTTGTCTTGCCTGCTCCATTTGGACCGAGCACGCCTAATACAGTGCCTTCTTCTACATCGAGATTAAGATTGTCGAGCGCACGAACGGCGCCTTTGTCATAAGTTTTTACAAGTTCTTCCGCGATTATTGATTTCACGGAGTAAAGTTACACCTCTATGAATAAGTCATCCAATACCCCATCAGCTACAAATGCATCTGCGAAAGAACATTCCCATCGCGAAATTATGGTTATCCTCGGGGGATTGATGACGGGCATGCTTCTGGCTGCCCTTGATCAGACAATCGTCTCCACTGCACTTAAGAGCATCGTTGAAGATTTCAATGGTTTGGATCATTACACCTGGGTTGTTACTGCCTACTTACTTACCTCTACTGCATCAACCCCGCTCTACGGGAAGATCTCTGACCTCTACGGGCGCCGTATCGTCTTCCAGTTCGCGATTGTTACCTTCCTTATTGGCTCACTTCTTGCTGGCGCTTCTTCAAATATGAGCCAACTCATTGCCACTCGAGCAATCCAAGGCATCGGCGCTGGCGGCTTAATGGCACTTACATTTGTGATTATCGGAGATATCGTCCCGCCACGCGAAAGAGGGCGTTATCAGGGTTACTTTGGCGCAGTATGGGGACTCTCATCTGTCGCAGGCCCGTTGCTCGGTGGATTCTTCTCTGATCGCGAAACAATTTTGGGAATCACTGGTTGGCGTTGGATTTTCTACATCAATATTCCATTTGGAATCGCAGCTCTTGCCATTACATCCGCTGTGCTTCATATTCCAAAGATCAAGCGTGAACACAACATTGATTACTTCGGAGCATTTCTCTTAGTTGCATCCGTTACTACAACTTTGCTCTCCGTCTCTGTTTATGGGCCGCAGAATGGTTGGACGGATGCACGTACTCTCGTTTACCTAGTTATTGGTCTCACTCTTGCGGCGATCTTTATCTATTGGGAAGGTCGAGCAAAAGAGCCAATCATTCCGCTCAATCTCTTTAAGAACCATACCTTCACTCTGACATCGATTCTCGGTGCAATCATCGGAGCAGGCATGTTCGGTGCAATTGTGATGTTGCCTCTCTACTTGCAAGTGGTCAAGGGATACTCGGCAACAGATGCCGGATTGAAGTTGATTCCGTTAATGCTTGGCATTGTTTCTACCTCAATCATGAGCGGAAAGTTGATTACCAAGCATGGCCGTTACAAGCGTTTTCCAATTATGGGAACTGCAATTATGTCCGTTGGTATTTTGATGATGTACCGCCTTGAGATTGATACTCCATATTGGGAGATTTCAATCTATGCAATCATGGTGGGCGCCGGACTTGGTCTCTCAATGCAGACCATCGTGATTGCCTTGCAAAACTCAGTTGATTTCAAGGATATGGGTGTGGCCACAAGCTCAAACACCTTCTTCCGTTCACTCGGATCGGTCTTTGGCACCGCTCTCTTTGGAGCAATTTTGACCAACCGTTTAGGCCATTACCTTGCAATCAATCTCGGTAACTCTGGTGTGGCAGTCGATGCCACACAATTGGAAGCACTTCAGAGCAATACGGGGCTGATTGCAACGCTTCCAGCACCTGCACAGAGCGCTGTACTGGAATCATTTGTGAGCTCATTTCACGTGGTCTTCCTGGTAGCAGCACCAATTGTCGCAATCGGATTCTTTATCGCGCTCTTCTTGCGTGAGGCACCTCTACGCACCAATGCCGATTATGCCGCTGCGCGCAATGAAGCAGCGGGCGAGGCGTTGGGCTAATTATTACCAGAATCAGAAAATGGAACCCCCTTCGTGAATTTCCTCGCGAAGTCGGAGTACTCGTCTTTGCCTCTTTCTTTGTTGCCGTTGGATTTGGAATCATCGCACCAACGTTGCCGCTCTTCGCTAGCTCCTTTGGTGTTAATAATGCACAAGTGGGAGCAATCATCTCCGCCTTTGCATTTGCACGTTTTGGAAGCGGGTTGATTTCAGGCAAGCTTGTTGATGTATTCGGTGAGCGAATGGTCTATACCGTTGGCGTTGGTTTTGTTGCAATTTCATCTGCTGCAGCGGCGATGGCGCAGTCTTACTCACAGTTACTCATCTTCCGTGCAGCTGGTGGATTGGGTTCATCAATGTTCTCTGTCGCTGCTGGTTCTCTTCTACTTCGAGTCGTCTCTGATAATCAACGTGGTCGTGCGCAATCGTTATATAACGGATCATTTCTTATAGGAATGGTCGGTGGACCGGTAGTTGGTGGCGCACTCTCTGCTTTCTCATTACGTGCACCTCTTGCAATCTACGCTGCTCTCTTAGCAATCTCTAGTATCTCGGCTGCTTTCTTACTCCGAGGCTCTGCCCTTGCAGCAAAGCCTGAAAGTAGAACTGAGAAAACTTCGATTATGGATGCGCTACGGCTCAAGCCTTATCGAATCGCACTCGCTATCTCATTTAGCACTGGCTTCATTCTCTTCGGAATGGGTCGCTCAATAGTTCCGCTCTTTATGGTCGAAGATATGAAGGTATCGACAACTTATATGGGGGTTGGATTCACTTTGGCATCGGTAGCTAATGGACTTCTACTTCTGCGAGCTGGAAGGCTCTCCGATGAGAAGGGTCGCCGTTTCGTTGCAATTGTCGGCTCATCCGCGCTCTTTATCTCAACTGCCCTACTTCTCTTCACCGTGCAGGCGTGGATCTTCTTCCCGGCGATGATCTTCTCTGGTATCGCTGGTGCCTATCTAGCAACAGTTCCAGGCAGCCTTATTGGTGATGTGCTTAAGGGCAAGGGTGGTCAAGTAATCGCACTGATGCAGATGTCAGGTGACTTTGCCGCAATGATTGCGCCCGTACTTTTGGGAGCTATTTCTGATGCCGGTGGTTTCCGCCCAGCATTCCTGCTGGCAACGCTATTGATGGCAGCAATTGTTCTGATGACTACAAGAATTCCGGAAACCAGAAATTCAGTCCATCACAACCAATAGCAATTAAAGGCCCTTAAGCGCACTCACAACTTTAGTCAGAGATGCCTTTGCATCGCCAAAGAGCAAAGTTGTCTTTGGATCGTAGAGCAGTTCATTCTCAATGCCAGCAAAACCTGGGCGCATTGAACGCTTCAGGAAGATGATGTTCGAAGATTCAGAGACTTTGAGAATTGGCATGCCGTAAATTGGGCAACCGGGTGTGTTCTCAGCTGCAGGATTCACGACATCGTTTGCACCAATAACAATTGCTACATCAGTCTGGCCAAATGTTGGATTGACATCTTCCATCTCCGCTAATTGTTCATAAGGAACATTTGCCTCAGCAAGAAGTACATTCATATGGCCAGGCATACGGCCTGCAACTGGATGGATTCCATAAGCAACATCAATACCCTTTGAAATTAAGAGATCTGCCATTTCACGGACAGTGTGTTGTGCCTGCGCCACCGCAAGTCCGAAGCCAGGAACGATGACAACGCGTCGTGCATAGTTGAGCAAGATTGCAACATCTTCCGGAGAGCCTGATTTCACTGGTCGCTCTTCACCAGCGGCAGCGACATCTTGTGGTTTGGCGGTAAATGCACCGAAGAGAGTTCCAAAGAGTGAGCGACCCATCGCCTCTGCCATCAAACGAGTCAAAATTGTTCCTGATGCACCGACAAGAGTTCCGGCGATGATGAGAAGGGTCGAATCAAGTACGTAACCGCTAGCAGCAACTGTTAATCCAGTAAATGCATTGAGCAGTGAGATGACGATTGGCACATCAGCTCCACCCACTGGCAGTACGAAAAGCACACCGAAAAGGAGCGATAAAGCGGCCAAAATCAATAGCGGGCTGGTGCCTGGATCCTGAACTACCCATACTGAAACACCGAGGAAGGTAATGAGATTCGCGGCGATAAGAAAACGACCACCGGGAAAGACAACCGGCCGAGTTGTCATGAGTTCTTGTAACTTCAAGAAGGTGACGATTGAGCCGCTAAAGGAAACACATCCAACAATGACTGTAAATACCGTAAAGATGAGAAAGGCCAGGCTCATCTCCGCACCAAGTTTGAGATACTCGACGATTGCAACAAGCGCTGCCGCGCCACCGCCCACGCCATTGAAGAGCGCTACTAACTGAGGCATGTTGGTCATCTGCACCTTACGAGCTGCAGGTACTCCGACCGCTAAACCAAATCCAATTGCACCGAGAATCCACCAGAGGTTTTCGATCTCTTCCAACTGGAAAAAGACAAGGACGATAGCAATCGTTGCACCGAGTGCACCTAGCAAATTACCTCGACGTGCTGTCTTTGGATGAGATAGACCCTTAAGAGCCAAGATAAATAGAACACCAGCGGAGAGACCGATGAGGCTAAAGATGAAATCCTTCACTATTGCTCACCGCCTTTCTTAGGCTTAAACATTTCGAGCATACGATCCGTAACGACAAATCCGCCGACTACGTTAATGGTGGAGAGAATAATTGCAGCAACGGCTAGGCCTAGTTCGAGATTGGTCTTCGCTGCATCTGCAACAATAATTGCTCCAACCAAAATAACTCCGTGAATTGCATTTGCACCTGACATGAGCGGTGTATGCAAGGTGGACGAGACCTTCGAAACCACTTCAAATCCAACAAAAACTGCGAGAACAGTTATCGAGATTACTGCGGTTGCTTCCATTATTTTGCCGCCTTTGCTGCATCAGGAGTTCGGCGAGCGCCTGCATGCGTAACTGCTGCGCCGTTGATGATTTCATCGTCAAAGTCGATGTTGAGAGCAAGTGCGGTAGCTGGCTTATCATCGCGGGCAGGTGCCTCAGGCTGAGTCATCAGTGTGAGGAGATTGACGACATTTCGAGCGTACAAACTGGAAGCATGGAAGGGAAGTTGGCTCGGAACATCTTTACCGCCCCAGATTCGAACTCCCCCGGCAGTCACAACAATCTCGCCTGGCTTTGACCCTTCAGCGTTTCCGCCACTCTCTGCAGCGAGATCAACAATGATGGTTCCAGGTTCCATCGCATCAATCATTTCTTGCGTCATCAATCGAGGAGCAGTACGACCAGGAACCGCTGCAGTGGTGATGACAACGTGTGATTTAGCGATATAGGGAGTCAAGAGTTCGCGCTGCTTTGCGGCACGTTCCTCTGTCATCTCGCGCGCATAACCACCAGCACCTTCAAGCGCCTCAAGTTCTAGTTGAATAAATGTTGCGCCCATTGATCGCACTTCATCTGCAGATGCGGGACGCACATCGTAGGCGGAGACAACTGCACCTAATCGTCGAGCTGTTGCAATTGCTTGCAGACCTGCGACGCCGGCGCCCAGCACTAATACCTGCGCTGGAGTTACTGTTCCAGCTGCAGTCATCAACAGTGGGAAGAATCGAGGAGAAAGTTCTGCGCCTACGAGTGCTGCTCTATATCCGGCACAGAGCGCTTGTGATGAGAGCGCATCCATGGACTGTGCACGAGAAATTCGCGGGATCAACTCAAGTGAGAAAGCAGTAACACCAGCGGTTGCTGCAGCATCTATTGAATCTGCAGCTGTTACCGGTGAGAGGAAAGAAATTGTTACTGCGCCCTTTTTCAACGATGACATCTGCGATGGCGTGAGAGGCTGAACGGAGAGAACTACATCAGCACCGCTAAGAACATCCCCATTTACTACGGCTGCACCGGCGGCTTGATAGAGATCATCACTTGCTTGTGCGTGGAGACCGGCCCCACTTTCGATGACTACCTCATACCCAAGTCTCGTTAACTTACTGATGACATCAGGTACCAAGGCGACGCGCTTCTCGCCCTCTCGTCTTTCCTTTGGGACGGCAACTCTCATGTCTTAAGGCTAGCGGCGACCACTCTCGGTTGCTAGGGCAATCCCAATGATCATGCCCAATTAGCGCGCTTTAATCTCTCCAGATCCCATCGGGGTGAGCGTCGTTTGAAGAACTTCGGTCTGATACTTACTTGTATCCCCATTAATGCGATTAAAGAGCATCTCGATTGACCGACGACCCATCTCTGCCAAGTTTTGCTTTACCAAAGTAACGGCTGGGCGGAGAAGCTCTGCTCCTGGTAAATCATCGAAACCCACGAGCGCGACTTTCTCTTCTAACTTCTCCGCTCGTAGCGCTTTCATCGCAACCCAAGTAAGCAAGTTCTGTGTGGCATAAATTGCAGTCGGCGCATTCTCACTTCTTAACACTTTGCGCACTTCAGCGATTGCTTCTTCTTCGCTAGCTAATCCTCGGAGAACAAGTTTCTTATCTATCGGAAACTTCGCATGCTTGAGAGCTTTTGCATAACCTTCATATCGCTCTTGCGCGGTGTAAATCGCTGGATCGTCACCTAAGAAGAGAATTCGCTGATGGCCAAATGAAATAAGATGTTTTACCGCCTCGAAAGATCCTTCACGATTTGTGGAAAGGACGGTATCTGCTTCAAAGTTAACTGGTGGACGGTCAATGAATCCGAAATGCATTCCTTTGGCAACTTCATTCTTAAGATAGGCGTGGTTATTGCCAGAGGGTGCAATCAAGAGACCATCAACACGTCGTGAAATAAAGAGATTCACGAGTTCAAGTTCTCGCTCTGGTTGTTCATCGAGGCTACCTGCCAAAATGATGTAACCGTTCTCAGCCGCATAGTCTTCATATATTCGATAGAGAGATGCTGAGAAGGGGTTAGAGATATCTTCTAAGAGAATGCCAATCGTATTTGTTTTGCCATTTGTTCTACGAAGCGAACCCGCCGTCATATTTGGCGTGTAGTTAAGCTTCTTTGCCGCTTTCAGTACCTTCTCGGTGAGTACTGGATCTACGGTAGGAACAGAGTTAAAGACGCGAGAAACGGTCTTGAGACTGGTGCCAGAGAGAGCGGCTACTTCGCGCATAGTGGGGCGCGCAGCCGTTCTCCTTGGATTCATACGTGAAAGATATAGGAATTAGTCGATAAGTCCGGTGATGGTGCCAAGCAAGCTCTCTGCGTCAAATGTTGATGTAGGAGCGTCAGCGACAATCTTGCCGAGTCTCAAGACAACAATGCGGTCGGTGACCTGAAGTACATGCGGAAGAGTGTGAGAAATGAAGATAACACCAAGTCCGCGTTCTTTCGCCGCCTTAATCACAGCCAGGACCTCTCCCGCCTGACGAGCGCCGAGGTGGTTGGTTGGCTCATCAAGGATGATCACCTTGCTTGCCCACGAGACTGCTCTTCCAATAGCAACCGCTTGTCGCTGGCCACCTGAAAGTTGAGAGACAGAACGATTGGATTGTGGGACTGCGATTCCTACGCGCTCGAGATTCTCGTGTGCGACGAGATCCATCTGCTTCTTTGCAAGGAAGCCAAGCTTTCCAAGGATTCCTTTGACATAAAGTTCGCGTCCAAGAAAAACATTGGAACTTACTGATAAGTGAGGAGCCAATCCGGAATCTTGATAGAGAGTTTCGACGCCAGCCTCGAGCGCCTCCCGTGGTGAGCTCCATGAACGCTCAACCCCCTCAAGCAGAACTTTTCCTTCACTTGGTTGGTGCGCGCCTGAAAGAACCTTTACCAGGGTTGATTTACCGGCGCCATTGTCGCCAACTAAGCCAATTACTTCACCTGCATGAATTTTGAGTGAGACGCCGCTGAGCGCAACGACTGATCCATAAGATTTAGAGACGTTTTGGACTTCGTACAACGGTGCTGAACTCTGTGATGTAGTCATCTCTCGCCCCTAGTTCTTCTTCTTAAAGAGATTAGAAAGTAATTTGGAGTTTCTTGTTTTTCCTTTGCCGCGACTTTCTTGAAGAAGAACTGCAACAGCAATCAGAATAGCAACGACAACCTGCTTCCAATTTGCTGCCACGTTGATGATGATGAGACCACTGGTAACTGTTGTCAGAATAAGAGCGCCAAGGACTGTTCCAGATAGTCGCCCCTCTCCACCAGTCAGTGCTGCACCGCCAATTACAACCGCGGCGATTGCCTGTAGTTCACCACCCAGACCTGAAGTAGGGGCGCCTGAACCGAGGCGAAGGTAATAATAGAAACCAGCGAAACCAGCGAGGACTCCGGAGAGCATGTAAATCTTTCCAAGATGGCGCTTGGTATTGATTCCAGCGGCGCGTGCAGCAAACTCGTTAGATCCAATAGCAAATGTATAGAGACCAAAACGAGCTTTATGAAGAATAAGACCGAGCAAGATAACCAGGGCAACAATTGCTAAACCTGGATAAGAGAACGGTCCGACTTTTGCAACACTGAGCTGAATTGCGGCATCTGGTCCGCCGCCGATTGGTCCGCCGCCTGTAAAGACGATAGCAAGACCTGCGCCTGCTCCCATGGTGACGAGAGTGGCGATGAATGGAACCATGTTTGCCTTGGTAATGAGGAAGGCGTTAATTGCTCCAACTAATAAACCAACCGCGGCCGAGATGATGAATCCGATAATTAAAACGTAGGTAGCTCCGTGGCCATCCTCTGTCATCGAGCGAATTGCAAAAGCTGAGACAACGCCTGAAATTGCTACGGTGGAACCAACGGAGAGATCGATTCCGCCAGAGATGATGACAAAGGCCTGTCCAACAGCAATAAGCACGATTGGAGACCAGTCAGAGATAATGTTTCCGAATACTGCATTTGAAAAGAAGATTGGGTTCTGAGATGTGAAGAAGGCGACCATCGCCAAAAGTACGAAGAAGAGCATTGCCTGCTGATTAGAGGCAACAGCTTTTGCGCGGTCTGCGAGCTTGTTCACGGTATCTCCTGTGTTGTATCGACTATTGGGTAGTTAACTTACTACTACGAACTCTTTACTATCAATATTCAACTAGTAGATGGGCTGGCCTTGAGTTACCTCAAAACCAGCCCATCTCTTTAGTGCTATTTACGGAGCTTACTTAGCTACGTATGTGTACTTCTTAAGATCTGCAGCTGATGTCTTTGCAGTGAGGACCTTGTTAGGAATAACAACTTCCTTCTTGATCTTTGCAATTTCAGCAGCGTTCTTATCAAGTGTTGCAACCAAGTACTGGATTGCAAGGCGTGCCTCAGCAGCTGGATCCTGAGCAATAAG
>JACCDX011865377.1_pt1 | contig 14681 bp, 12 predicted proteins | sample 7449681 | NCBI WGS metagenome assembly JACCDX01 (sample SAMN15323450, study PRJNA562643) | freshwater metagenome | isolation source: river surface water | place: USA:Blue River Watershed | collected 2017-08-18
CCCCCCCGCCCCGCCCCGCCAACCTCGGGCATGTTCATTGCATGGACGACCGTCGCCACGCGGGCCGACGCCGACCGCCTCGCCGCCGATCTCGTCGCCCGCGGCCTCGCCGCCTGCGTCCAGGTCGAAGGCCCGGTCGTTTCCCACTACCGCTGGGAGGGCCGCCTCGAACACACCGAGGAGTTCCGTCTGACCCTGAAATTCGTGGCCGACCGCCGCGCCGACCTCGAGGCGCGCCTCTTCGCCCTCCATCCCTACGCCACGCCCGAGTGGATCGTCGTCGCCGCCGCGCACGTGGCAGAAAAATACTTGTCATGGGCAAATGCGAACTCTAGCCCTCTGCCCCTTTAACAAGTCGCGAACCTTCGTTTTCACCCGTCATGTCACAGCACAAAAGTCTCCAAGGCGCCTCCGGCCTCGTCGTCAAACGCAACGTCCTGAAGCGCTTCGAGCGCGTGGAGCTGCTCCGCAAGCGCAACCAGTGGAAGCCGGGTGACCGCGTGCAGGGCCTGCGCAAGACCAAGCCCGACGTCTGATCGGCCCCTCTCCCCCCTTTCCGGCAGGCAGTTTTCCGCTGCCTGCCTTTTTTGTGTTCTCCCCGGAAGCCTGCCACCCGTCCCACCCATGATCGACCTCGTCAAGAAGCTCATCGACTTCATCCTCCACATCGACCGCCACCTCGCCGAGATCATCGCCAGCTACGGCCTGTGGACCTATGCGGTGCTGTTCTTGATCATCTTTGCCGAAACCGGCCTCGTCGTCACCCCGTTCCTTCCCGGCGATTCCCTGCTCTTCGCCGCCGGCGCCTTCTGCGCCAAACCCGAAACCGGCCTCAACGTCCACCTCATGGCCGGACTGCTCTTCGTCGCCGCCGTGATCGGCGACACCTTGAACTACTGGATCGGCGCCAAGATCGGCCCCGCCGTGTTCAAGCGCGAGGACTCGATCTTCCTGCGCAAAAAGCACCTCGAGCGCGCCCACGCCTTCTTCGAAAAATACGGCGGCCGCGCCATCATCCTCGCCCGCTTCGTGCCGATCGTCCGCACCTTTGTGCCCTTCGTCGCCGGCGTCGGCAGCATGACCTACAGCCGCTTCATCGCCTACAACATCATCGGCGGCTTCATCTGGATCTACTTTTTCATCTACGCCGGCTTCTGGTTCGGCAACCAGCCCTTCGTCCAGAAGAACTTCAAGCTCGTGATCCTCGCCATCATCATCCTCTCCGTCCTCCCCATCGTCTGGGAAATGTGGCGCGCATGGCGCGAGTCCAAGGCCGAAGCCGCCGCGAAAAAATCCGCCTGACCTCTGGCCCGCGCGCCGGCTGGAGCCGCGGGCACCGCGGGCGTGGAGCCGAACCGGAGCGCCGCGCCGCCGCGACGCGCGACCCGAGGTTTCGTCCGTAATCGGAGGCTGGTGCGAGCGCCGGGAGTCGAACCCGGATCGACGGCTTCGGAGACCGCTACACTATCCATTGTGCTACGCCCGCGTGATCCAGCGCGGGCATGAAGGTCACCCGCCCCGGGCACGTCAAGCCCGCGTCCCGTTCTCCGCTGCGCCCCCGGCCGCCCCCCAGACCTGCATCGGGGTCTACCCGTCCGCACCGCCGCTCCTTCGCCGCTCCTTCGCCGCCCCGACCCGCGCCGGCCCCGCCCGCCAACTGCGTCGTTGCGTCGCGCCGGACCGCTTTCCAACGTCTCCCTTCCTATGTCCGCCGAGACCAACGAGAGCCGCGCCGACGGCTCACCCGCGCCTGCCCCGACCGATTTCATCCGCGATATCGTCGCGCAACACGTCGCCGAGCGGCGCTACCCCGCGATCGTCACGCGCTTCCCGCCCGAGCCCAACGGCTACCTCCACATCGGCCACGCCAAGTCCATCTGCCTCAACTTCGGCATCGCCCGCGAAAACCACGGCCGCTGCCACCTCCGCTTCGACGACACCAACCCCGTCAAGGAGGACGTCGAATACGTCGAGTCCATCACCCAGGACGTCCGCTGGCTCATCGCCGGCTGGGCCGACCATTGCCTCGGCTTCAAGGCCCAGGGCGCCACGCCCGCCGCGGTCGACTCCGCCGGCCGGCCCGATTTCTACCTCGCCGCGGCCGATCCCGCCGCCGGCCCGACCGAACCGTTTTTCGCCAGCGACTACTTCGAGCAGATCTACCACTATGCCGTGGAACTGATCCGCCGCGGCCGCGCCTACGTCTGCGACCTCAGCGCCGAGGAGACCGAAGCTTACCGCGGCGCGCCCGACAAACCCGGCCGCAACTCCCCCTTCCGCGACCGCACCGTCGCCGAAAACCTCGATCTCTTCGCCCGCATGCGCGCCGGCGAATTTCCCAACGGCGCCCGCAGCCTCCGCGCCAAGATCGACATGGCCTCGCCCAACATCTGGCTGCGCGATCCCCTGCTCTACCGCATCCGCCACACGCCCCACCACCACGCCGGCGACAAGTGGTGCATCTATCCGCTCTACGATTTCGCCCACTGCCTCAGCGACTATCTCGAGGGCATCACCCACAGCGTCTGCACCCTCGAATTCGAGGTGCACCGCCCGCTCTACGACTGGATCCTCGAGTCCCTCGAACTCCCGCGCGCCCTCCCCCACCAATACGAATTCGCCAAGCTCAACATCAGCTGGATGGTCTTCAGCAAACGCCGCCTCCTCCAGCTCGTCGACGAGGGCTTCGTGTCCGGCTGGGACGATCCGCGCCTGCCCACCCTTTCCGGCGCCCGCCGACGCGGCATCCCCGCCAGCGCCATCCGCCGCCTCGCCGCCACCGTCGGCGTCACGAAATACGAGAGCGTCACCGACATCGCCGTCTTCGAGCACGCCATCCGCGAAGAGCTCAACACCGCCTCCGCCCGCCGCCTCGCCGTGCTCCGCCCGATCAAGGTCGTCCTCACCAATCTCGCCCCCGGCGAGACCGTCGCCTGCGCCGCGACCAACAATCCCCAGGACGAAACTCCCACCACCCGCCCCGTCGCCCTCACCCGCGAGGTTTACATCGAGAGCGACGACTTCGCCGAGGTCCCGCCGCCGAAGTATTTCCGCCTCAAGCCCGGCGGCGAGGTCCGCCTCAAATACGCCTGTATCATCAAGCTCGACGAGATCGTCAAAGACGCCGCCGGCGCCCTCGTCGAACTCCGCTGCACCGCCCAGCTCGACACCCGCTCCGGCCAGCCCAACGCCGACAAGAAGGTCAAGGGCACCATCCACTGGGTCAGCGCCACGCAATGCGTCGACGCCGAGGTCCGCCTCTACGAACGCCTCTTCACCGTCGCCGAGCCCGCTGCGACCGATGACTTCAAGAAGCACGTCAACCCGCACTCCCTCGAGACGGTCGCCGCCAAACTCGAACCCGCCCTCGCCTCCGCCAAGGTCGGCGAGAGTTTCCAGTTCGAGCGCCTCGGCTACTTCACGCTCGATGCCAAGGACGCCCGTCCCGCCGCCGACGGCACCCCGGCCCGCCTCGTCTTCAACCGCACCATCACCCTGAAAGACGCCTGGGTGAAGAAGTGATGCGCCTCGCCGCCCCGCGGTAAGCGGATCCACCTATGCGCCCGGCGCGCCCTTGTGCGCCGGGCCCCGCGGACCCAGTCTCCGTCCTGTCTTCCGCGACCCTCCGTCTCGGCCGCCTCCCGCCCGCACCCTCCCATGGACGAACCGCTCACCCTCCTCACCGCCGTCGAAGTCCGCGTGCTCGGTGCCCTCGTCGAGAAACAGGTCACCACGCCCGACTACTACCCGCTCACGCTCAACGCCCTCGTCAACGCCTGCAACCAGCTCACCAACCGCGAACCCGTCGTGAGCTACGACGAGACCACCGTCGTCCGCGCCCTCGACGGCCTGCGCGAGAAACGCCTCGCCACCCTCTTCTCCGGCGCCGAAAGCCGCGTCGCCAAATACAAGCACAACCTCGGCGACGTCCACCTCCTCACGCCCGCCGAGACCGCCTTGCTCTGCGTCCTCATGCTGCGCGGCCCGCAGACCGTCGGCGAACTGCGCACCCGGACCGAGCGGCTCTTCGTCTTCGACACCCTGCCCGAGGTGGAGGAATCCCTCGCCGCGCTCGCCGCCCGCACGCCGCAACCGCTCGCGCTGAAACTGCCGCGCCAGCCCGGCACCAAGGAATCGCGCTACACCCACCTCCTGTCCGGCCCCGTCGAGCTGCCCGCGCCGGCCCACACCCCGCCCCCCGAGCCGGCCACGCTCATCGTGCGCGCCGAGAACGAACGCGCCGCCCGCCTCGAGCAGGACGTCGCCACCCTCCGCTCCGAACTCACCGAGCTTCGCCGGCAGTTCGCCGAGTTTCGGAAACAGTTCGAGTAGGCGCCCCGGCTCCGGCACCGCCTGTGCCGCCGCCCTACCGCCGCACTGTGCCGCTCCCCGGTGCACCGCCCCCCTCTCGGCGCTTGCCTCCGTCCCGCGCGCTCCGGTTCACTCGCCGGCTGTGAAGCAAACGATCGTTACCCTCGACATGGAAGGCGTCCTCACGCCCGAGATCTGGATCGCCGTCGCCGAGCGCACGCAGATTCCCGAACTCCGCCGCACCACGCGGGACGAGCCCGACTACGACAAACTGATGCACTACCGCATCGGCATCATGGATCGCCACGGCATCACGCTGTCGAAGATCCAGGAGGTCATCGCGTCGCTGCCCCTGCTCCCCGGCGCCCTCGAGTTCATCACCGAGCTCCGCCGCCGCACCCAGGTCGTCATCCTCTCCGACACCTTCGAACAATTTGCCCAGCCGCTCGTCCGCCAGATGGGCTGGCCCACGCTCCTCTGCCACCGCCTCGTCGTCGAAAACGACCGCATCGCCGGCTACCGCCTGCGCCTGGCCGACCAGAAGAAGCACGCCGTCGCCGCCTTCCAAAGCCTCAACTACCGCGTCATCGCTGCCGGCGATTCGTTCAACGACACCTCGATGCTCGGCCAGGCCGACCACGGCTTCCTCTTCCACGCCCCGGACAACATCGTGCGCCAGTTCCCGCAGTTTCCGGCGCTGGCCACCTACGACGAGTTGCTCCGCGAGATCACCGCGCGGCTCTGACCTCGCGCCGCGCCGCGAGCCACCGCGCGCGCCGTGCGCAGTCCGCCGCGTCCCGGTGCTCCGGTCCCACCGACCGGCGCCTCACTGCATCGGCAGTTTGAGGGCCACGCGCTCATGGCCGCGCCGCACCACGACCTCGACCGTCTGGCCGATCCGCCGCTCCGTCAGCAACCGGCCGATCAACTCGCCCTCGCTCAGCCGCGCCGTCACGCCCGCCACGTCCACGATCACGTCGTCCTTGAGAAACCCGGCCTTCTTCGCCGCGGCGTGCTTGTTGTATTGGCCCATGCCCTTGACGACGAGCGCCAGCCCCTCCGCCCCGAGGCCGCGCTCCCGCCGCGCCGCGTCGTCGAGGTCCGCCAGCGTCAAACCACCCAGCACCATCGCCCGCATCGACCACGTCCCGACGCGCCGCGAAATCTCGCTCCGGCTGCGCCAACCGTCCGGCAGCGTCACCGTCAACGCGATGTCGTTTCCGCCGCGCCGCACGGTCGCCGCCAGCGGGCCCGCCGCCGGCGCCCGGTGCAGCGCCCACGAAAAATCCGCGACCGAGATCAACGCCTGCCCTCCGAGCCGCCCCAGCGCATCGCCCGCCCGGAAGCCCGCCCGCGCCGCGATCGAGCCCGGCGCCACCGCCGTCACCGTCGCCGCCGCATCCGGCGCGAGGCTGAGCCCGATCGTCTCCGCCGCCGGCATCGGGAAGATCCGCTCGACCGGCACCGCCTCACCTCTGTCCCAGTAATACGCGCGGAACGCCTCGCCCACCTGGTGGCAGTGCACGCAGCTCTGCACGACCTTGCCGCCCCAGTTCAGCTCGCGCCCGTATTTGCCCGCCAGCGCCGGGATCTCCACCGGCGTGCGGAAGGGAGTCGCGTCGCCCTGCTTGCCCGCCAGCGCGTCCCGGTTTCCCGGATACCCGCGGTGCAGCGCGAGCGCTCCCTCCAGCGCGCGCCGGTAGCCGATCGTCTCGCGCGCGTCCGGGTCCGTCTGGTGCACCCAGGAGCCGTAGCGCCCGTAGATCGTCCCGTCCGCGTTGAAGAACAGCGTCGAGAACGAGAGATCGTAGTCGAATTGGAACCGCGCCAGGTCGATCGCGTTGGCGTTGATCAGCCGCACGCACACGAACTCGTCCAGCAACGGCGCCAGCGCCGGCTCCGTCAGCACCTGCGCATCCAGTCCCCCGCACGAGAGGCACGGCACGCAGCGCAGCACCACGAGCAGCGGTTTGCCGCTCCGCTTCGCCTCGGCGAACCCGCGCTCGACGTCGTTGTAGATCCAGCGCGCGTCGTTCTCCATCGCCGCCTTGTCGCCGCGCACCGCGCCCTCGCGGTCCTTCACCGCCGCGCCGTGCAGCGCAGCCGCCACCCCCAGCAACACCGAACCCAACCGGACTCCGCGCAGGACTGCATTCATGCCGCCGACTCTGTCCGCGCCGCATCTCCGCGCAATCCCGCGCCGGTTCCTGCCCTCCATCGCTCAACCGCGCTTGCCCGTGATCACCGGCGGCGTCGGGCCGACGTTCGGTTTCGTTTCCAACGTCATCGTGTCGCCCTGGAACACCATCCGATATCGCGCCGTGAAGGGCGTGCGGTAGCGCACCACGTCCAGCGTGAAGGTATCCGCCGCCGTCCACGCCCCGCTCAGCGCCACGAGGCCGGCATTGGGCCCGGCCGTCGCCTCGCCGCGCAGCCACTCCCGGCCCGACACCGCGAACTTCTCCTCCCGCCCGTCCACCGTCACGGACACCTCGGTGGCCTCCGGGTCGTCCGCCGCCGGCGCCAACGCGAGCGTCTCGATCTGCTGCGGATTCTTCGGAAACACATACCGCGCGCCCGCGCCCGCCTTGGCCAGGCCCGCCGCCGGCGTCACCTTCGCCGCCGGCCGCGCCAGCGTGAGCGACCCGAGCTTTGCTTTCAGTTTCGCGTGCGCCGCCGCATCCGCCGGCCGCGCCGTCTTCGTCGCCAGCGCCGGCAGCAGCTTCGGCCAAAGCGTGTCGAGCACGCCCTGCAGGTTGCGTGTGCCCGCCGTGATCGCCACCACCGTGTCCTGCTCGCGCAAAATCACGCAGAACTGCCCGTGCGCTCCGTCGCCGCGCACCGCCCCGTGCCGGCAGCGCCAGAACTGGAAACCGTAGCCCTGCTCCCAGTCGCTCGCCGGGTTGCTGCCGTTCGACACCCAGCGCGCCGTCGCCGTGTCGACCCACGCGGCCGGCACCAGTTGTTTCCCCTGCCACTGCCCGCGCTGCAGGTAGAGCTGTCCGAACTTCGCGATATCCTCCGTGCGCAGGCTCAGGCCGAAGCCGCCCATCGAGATGCCTTCCCGGTTCGCCTCCCACGTCGGGCTCTCGATCCCCAGCGGCTCGAACAGCCGCGGCCGCAGGTAGTCCAGCACGCTCTGGCCCGTGACTTTCTGCACGATCGCCGACTGCATGAAGGTCGCCGGCGAATTGTAGACAAAGAGCGTGCCCGGCTTGTGCGCCACCGGCAGGCTCAGGAACTTTTTCACCGCGCCGTCCGGGTCGTTGTAGGGAAACCCCTGGATGTCCTCCGTGTGCTGCCCGGTCGACATCGTGAGCAGGTCCTTCACCCGCATCGCGCGCAGGTTCGCGCTCGGCTTCTCCGGCGCCGCGTCGGGGAAAAACTTCAGCACCGGGTCGTCGACCGACAGCTTGCCGTCCGCCGCCGCCAGCCCGACCGCCGTCGACGTGAAACTCTTGCTCAACGAATACAGCACGTGCGGCTCCTCCGCCGCGTAGGGCGCCCACCAGCCCTCCGCGATCACGTGGCCGCCGCGCACGATCATCAGGCTGTGCAGCGCGTCGATCGTGCGCTCCGCCTCCTCGACCAGCGCGAGCAGCGCCCCCGAGGAAACGCCCTGCGCCTCCGGTGTGCTCCGCGGCAGCGCCTGGCCGGAGGCTACGGCCCCGGCTCCGGCGAACGCCAGGACGGCAAGGACCAACCCTGAGACGAGACGAGCGGGAAGACGGGGAAGCGACATGGTAAAACCGGGGTGAGGGGTGAAACGTGGCGCCGGGAAGCGCCGGGCTCTCAACGCCGACCCATTCGCGTAGTCCGCCGCACGGGCCCGCACGAGTCTATTTCGTGCCCCGGCCGTGTCGCTTGCGGCAACGTCCCCTGCGTCCCCGGGCCTGGTTGGCCCCGCCCATTGGGTCGAGGGCGGCAGGTGGAACTACCTATAACCGAAGCGCCCCCGGATAAGGGTAAACTCCCCCTCCCTTCGTTCCGACCAACGACGCATGCACACCACGCCGCTCTCCTGGACCAGCCGCACCGGCTGGAATCCCGCCCCGACCGACTGTCCCCGACCCTACCGCGTGGGCCTTGTGCTCTATTTCGGATCGGCCGCCCTGCTGGAAGACCCCGCCGGCCCCGCCGCCGACCTGCGCCGCCACTTCCCCGGCGCGAGCGTCGTCGGCTGCAGCACCGCGGGCGAGATCTTCGGCCCGGTGGTGCGGGACGATTCGCTCGTCGCGCTCGCCGTGGAATTCGACCGCGGCCAGGCGAAGGCCGAGTCGGCCGAGGTTCCGACGCCCGGGGACAGCTACGCCGCCGGGGCCCACCTCGGCCGCACGCTTCCGTCCGCCGGTCTGCGTCATGTCTTCGTCCTGTGCGACGGGCTCGCGGTCAACGGCACCGCGCTGGCCCAAGGTTTCAACGACTCCCTGCCCGCGGGCGTCGCGGTGACCGGCGGCCTCGCCGGCGACGGGGCCCATTTCCGACGCACCGTCGTAGATCTCGATGGCGTCGTCGGTCCCAACCGGGTCGTCGCCGTCGGCTTCTACGGCGAGTCGCTCCGGGTCGCGCACGGCTCGGCCGGCGGCTGGTCCGCCTTCGGCCCGCGCCGCCTGGTCACCCGGTCTGCCGGCAATCGCCTGCACGAGCTCGACGGCCAATCCGCCCTCGCCCTCTACAAACGCTACCTCGGCGACCGCGCCTCCGGCCTGCCCGCCACCGGCCTGCTTTTTCCACTCTGCCTCCTGCCCCACCGCGACGCCGACTCGGGCCTCGTGCGCACCATCCTCGGCGTCGACGAGGACGCGGGCTCCCTCACGTTTGCCGGCGACATTCCGGCAGGCGCCTACGTCCGCCTCATGCGCGCCGGCGGCGATGCCCTCGTCACCGGCGCCGGGCAGGCCGCCCAGCACGCAACCGGCCGCCTCGCCGCCCCCGCCGCCGCCTTCGCCCTGATGGTCAGCTGCGTCGGCCGCAAGCTCGTGATGGGGCACCGGATCGACGAGGAGGTCGAGGCCGCCCTCGCCGGCCTCGGCGCCGTCCCTTCCGTCGGGTTCTACAGCTACGGCGAACTTTGCCCAAGCGGACTCCAGCACAGCTGCGACCTGCACAACCAGACGATGACCCTGACCGTGGTCGCCGAAGAATCCTGATCCGCCCGTGCATCCCCTGCTCCTCCGTCAGCTCCGCAAACACGCCCCCGCGATCGACCCGTCGGCCGCCCCGTGGCGCGATTTGCTCTCGGCCGTCAGCCGCTCCTACACCGAGCAGGAACAGGAGCTGACCTTCCTCGATCACACCCTCGAGGTGACTTCCACGGAACTCACCGAAGCCAACGACCGCCTGCGGCGCGAGGGCGAGAACCGCGTCACGCAGCTGAACCGCTACTACCAGCAGGCCCTCGAATCCCAGCAGGGCATGATCCTGTGCGTCCGGCACTCCCCGCGCGGTTTTCTCCACACGCTCTGCCGCGGCCGCCTCGCCCGGCAGCTCGGGCTCGCGCCCGAGACCGTCGAAGGCCGCACCGTGGAGGAGGTCGCCGCGCCCGAAAACGTCGCCGCCCTCAACGCCGCCTACGCGCGGGCCTGGGCGGGCGCCGACACGTCCCTCGCCTACCGCAACGCCCGCACCGGCATCGAGGTGTTCGCCCAGCTTCATCCCCGTTACGACGGTGACATCGTCACCGAGGTCATCTCGTCCGCCGTCGACATCTCGGAGCTGAAGCGGGCCGAACAGGAACTCCGCCTCGCCAAAGATCGCGCCGAGGCCGCCGACCGCGCCAAGGGCGAATTCCTCGCCGTGATGTCGCACGAGATCCGCACCCCGCTCAATGCCGTGCTCGGGTTCGCCGGCCTGCTCCGCGACGCCCCGCTCTCCCCCGAACACAGCCGCTGGGCCGGCACCATCTGCGCCTCCGGCGAGTCGTTGCTCCACCTCGTCGACGACATCCTCGATTTCATCAAGTTCGAGGCCGGCCAGGTCGTCCTCCGACCCGAACCGGTCGCGCTGTCCGCCCTGGTCGCCGGCACCGCGGAGGTCTTCCGGCCGCAGGCCCAGAAAAAACACCTGGCCTTCGAGGTCCGCGTCGCCCCGGGCACCCCGTCCTGCGTGCGGATCGATCCGCATCGCCTGCGCCAGGTGCTCGTCATTTTGATGGGCAACGCCCTGAAGTTCACCCGGGCCGGCTCGGTCCGCCTCGTGGTGGACGCCGAGCCCGGCCCGGTCGACGACGGCTCCCCGGCGCGCCGCACGCTGCGTTTCGCGGTCGCCGACACCGGCATCGGCATTGCACCGGCCTCCCTCGACCGCCTGTTCAAACCCTTCAGCCAGGTCGACTCCTCCATGTCGCGCAGTTTCGGCGGCACGGGCCTCGGCCTCGCCATTGCCCAGCGCATCGTGCGGCACCTCGGCGGCGAGATCCGCTGCGAAAGCGAGCCCGGGCACGGCTCCGTCTTCCACTTCTCGATTCTCGCCGAAACGGTGGACCTCGCCGTCCGTCCGGGCGGCCCCGCCCGCCCCGCGCAGGAGATCGCGCCCGCCTTCGATCCCGCCCTGCGCCTGCTGATCGCCAAGGACGACGCCGCCAGCCGCCGCCGCATGCTCGACTTCTTCAGCGACCGCGGCCTCTACCCCGACATCGTCGACAACGGCGCCGCCGCCCTCGCCGCCGCCAACGCCCGCCGCTACGACTTCATCCTCCTCGACGTCGACCTGCCCGAGCTCGACGGCTACGCGGTGGCCCGGGCCATCCGCGCCCAGCCCGGCACCGGCCCCGCTCCGCGCCTGGTCGCGCTCGTCCGCGCCGGCACCACGCCCGACCGCGAACACTTCACCGCCGCCGGCTTCGACGAGATCCTGAGCAAACCCGTCGAATTCCCCCTCCTCGAGCGCCTGCTTGCCACGCACGGCCGTTGACCGCCCGTCGGTCCGTCCGGTGGTTGCGCGCGACCGCGTCTCCGTGCATCACGGGGCTTCCCATGACGTCCCCCGACGACAACATGCTCGCCACCCTCGGCCGCATCGGCGCCGCCCCGCCCGAGGTCATCGAGCTCTTCGACTACCTCGAGGACACGCCCATGTGGATGAAGGACGAGGCCGGCCACTACGAGTGGGCCAACGTCGCCCTCCTCCTCAACTTCGGCGTCAAGACGCGCGCCGAGCTCATCGGCCGCACCGACTACGATTTCTGCGGCGAGGTCCTCGCCAACCAATACCGCATCGACGACGAACGCGTGCTCCGCGGCGAAAAAATCCTGAGCCGCGTCGAACTCGTCGGCCGCTTCAACCACACCGCCCGCTGGTGCGTCACGTCGAAGGTTCCGCTCCGCGACACCGCCGGCCGCATCGTCGGCACCGCCGGCGTCACCCGCCCGCTGCCGCAGGCCGAGGCCACCGCGCCCGATCCCGAATCCCGCTCCGCCTCGCCCCTCAGCGTCGCGATCCGCCATGTCAGCCAGCACTACGCGGAACGCATCACCAACGAGGACCTCGCCCGCGTCTGCGGCCTGTCCGTGCGCGCGTTCGAGCGCCAGTTCCAGGCCGCGTATCACGTTTCCCCGCACGACTACCTCCGCCAGCTCCGGGTGCGCATGAGCTGCAGCGCCCTCGTCTTCTCCCGCAAGTCCCTCGCCGAAGTCGCCAGCGCCTACGGCTTCGCCGACCAGAGCCATTTCACGAAGGAGTTCCGCAAATTCATGGCCGAGACGCCCCGCGCCTACCGCAGCCGCTTCCAACCCCCGCGCTGAGCGACATTCATTCCCGCTGCAGCCGCGGGGCCAACCGCTCCGCCAGCTGCGCGAATCCGGCGTCGTTCGGATGCACGAGCACCGGGTCGAAATACCGCTCGTCCCCGTCGATCAGCTCCGGCCCCTCCACGCATCGCAGCGCCGCGTCCCCCCCGTCGCGCAACTCCGCCACCAGCGTCCGCAGCGCGTCGCGATAGCTCTCCAGTGGATACGCCGCCTTCGCCGGCTTCCACCGGTCGCTCACCCACAACGGCGTCAGCACGTAGACCGGCACCCGCGGCTGTTTGGCCCGCAGCCCCGCGAGCAACCCGCGCATGTTCTCCCGGTAAACGTCCGGCGCGATGCCGCCCTGCCAGTCGTTCACCCCGATGAAGATCGTTACCACGTCGCCGCCCAGCGCGCCGATCACCGCTCCCTCCGCCGGCCGCGCCGTGCGGCCGCCGAGCCCGAGATTCACGCTCTGCCAGCCGCGCCGCTCCGCCACGCGGTAAGGAAACGTCCGGTCCACCCGCGACGCCGTGAAGCCGTGGGTCACCGAGTCCCCGTAGGCCACGTAGCGAAACGCCGGCCGCGGCGCCGCCCTTTCCAGCCTCGCCCCCGGGCTCAGCGTCAGCCCGCGAAAATCCACCGAATCGCCGTAGGGCAGCACCACCGCGTAGTCGTGCGCGCGCCCGTCGTCCGGCACGGGCAGGAGCAGATCGAGGTCCTCCACCGCGCGCTGCGTCGCCGTTGCCCGGCTCGTGAACACCCACCGCTCGTCCCCGCGTCCGTCGATCAACCACACCCCGGCCGCCGACCGTGCCGTGGGCGACGTGTGCCGGTCGCTGTAGCGCAGGTGCACCGTCACCGCCCGCGCGTCCGTGCGGAAACTCAACCGCGCCCCCGGATTGTCCCACCGGTAGCCGCGCCCCGGCACGTCGAGTCCGCGGTGCGGCCGCACGGCGCCGTCGGGCGCCCGCTCCAGCGCCACATGATCCGACCACCCGATCGCAGGATGGTCCGGAGCGATCCCCGGCTCCGCCGCGCGCAGCACCGGGCGCAGCGCCGCGATCGCCGCACCTCCGGCCAACCCCCGCAAGACCTGCCGGCGCGTGGTCATTTTTTCTTCGCCGGCGGGGTCTTCCGCGCCGGCGGCGGCAGCGGCGCATTCCACGCCGTCCACGCCGCGTGCAGTTCCCGCGCGATGGCCGGCTGCGCCGCCGCAAGGTCGCGCGTCTCGCCGGGATCGTCGTCCAGCCGGTAAAGCTGCGGCGTCCACTCCGGCGCGAGCAGCACGAGCTTCCATTCGCCCCGCCGCAGCGCCGCCGCGGATTTGATTTTCCAATACAAGGTCCCGTGCGGCGCGCCCGCGCGCTCGCCGCGCAAAAATGGCAACAAATCGACGCCATCGACGACCGACCCCGCCGGCACCGCGGCGCCGGCCGCCGCCGCCAGCGTCGGCAACAGGTCGTTCGCGATCACCGGCGCCCGATACTCCGCGCCCGCCCGCAGCCGCGCCGGCCAACGCATGATCCACGGCTCGCGGATTCCGCCCTCCCAGAGGTCCGTCTTCGCGCCGCGCAGCGGCCCCGCCGAGCCGACGACCAGCGTCCGCTGCGGCCACTCCGCTTTCCAGCCTTCGATGTGCGGCCCGCCCTTCGCCGGTCCGTTGTCGCTGAGAAACACCACGAGCGTGTCGTCCTCCAGCCCGTGCTCCCGCAGCGCCGCGAGAATCCGCCCCACCCCGTCGTCCAACGCCGCGAGCATCGACGCGTAAAGCCGCTGCACGTCATGCTCGAGGTGCGCGAACCGCGCGCGGTCCGCCTCCCGGCCCTGCCACGGGCTGTGCACCGCGTTGAAGCCCACCGAGAGAAAAAACGGCCGCGCCGCGTTGCGTCCGATGAACTCCACCGCGCGCCGCGCCAGCCGGTCCGTGAGATACTCGTCGTCCGCGCGCGCCGGCCCCCAGCCCTGAGTCTTGCTCGACGCGAAACCGGGACTCGTGGTCGCGTTGCTCCCGACGTAGCGCCCGTCCGGCTGCGGAAGGTAATCCGACTCCCACTCGATGTAGTCGTGCACTTCGTCGAAGACCGCCTCCGCCTTGCGCACGAGATTCCATTTTCCGATCTGGGCCGTGCGGTAACCTGCCGCGCGGAGAATCTCCGGCAACAACGCCTGCGTCGCCGGCAACGTGTGCGCGCTGCGGTCGTCGTTCCACGTCATCCCGAAACGCTGCGGATACGCGCCGCTCATGATGCTCAACCGGCTCGGCGCGCAGGCCGGACAGGTCACATACGCATCCGTCAGCCGCACGCCTTCGCGCGCGAGCCGGTCGAGTTGCGGCGTCGGCACGTCCTTGCCGCCGTAGCAGCCGAGATCGCCGTAACCGAGATCGTCCGCGAGCAACAGCACCACGTTCGGGCGCGACGCCGGGCCCCGGGCGGTCGCCGCCGCTGCCCACCCGGCCGAGCCCGCCGCGGCCAATACGACTGCGACTAACCGCGCGAGACGTCCTCTCACCCTCCTCACGGCGCCGCGCCTCCCCGCGGCACCAACCGCACCGGACCGAACAGCCCCGCCTCGATCGGCTCCAGATCCTTCCACGCTTTGCGCTGCGACACCGCGATGTTCGTGCGCGTCCGCTTCGGC
>JACCDX010521456.1_pt1 | contig 14675 bp, 30 predicted proteins | sample 7449681 | NCBI WGS metagenome assembly JACCDX01 (sample SAMN15323450, study PRJNA562643) | freshwater metagenome | isolation source: river surface water | place: USA:Blue River Watershed | collected 2017-08-18
CCATACCAAAAGTTTGCTTGTAGTCCCAGATAACTGAACCCTTAGCAAATTGATCTTCAGTGGCGTTCCATCCACAAGTGTCAAGGTCTGACTTCCGCACGAACCAACCTCGGATCTTGGACTTGTTAAGAGGTTGGATGGTGACAAGATTCTGGTATCCGGACACAAACTTTTTATCTTGGAAAAGTTTAAAGGAATCCAGTCCACGTGTTGCAAGCGCAGATGTTTTCTTGGTAGTCATGGAAGAGGTCATGGTTATTTCGTAGTCAGGAGTGAGCAGTTTAACGTCATGCTCAGGACGGATCCCTATTCTGGATCAGGCTTGTCCCATTTCATTACGTACTGCTGAGTACTTAATGAATCGAAATACGCCTCAGAGGATTCCCTCATGCATTCAAAGATACTGCTTTCCATGTATCCACAACCCTTGAGGAAATCCACAAGGTGATTGATTACATCATCAGCAACAAGTGCTTTGAACTCATAAAGAAGTTTGGTGTGTTCATCCTCGTAGAGGAGAGTGAACTGATCATGCGTTGGTGTCATTGATTTGTTGTGAGTTAGCTAAACGTGCTTCGCAAAAAATGTGTGCAACCATGTAAGAAGCCTTTGCAAGTTTTACAAGTGCTTCTGTAATGTCCGCATTTTTTTCGTGGGCACTGTTCATTATTTGGCCTACGCTTTCCATAAAGAATTCGTAGGCAATAGCGTCTTCCAAAGAAAGAAGATCTTGGCTTTGAAGATCAAGTTGAAGTGGCATGAGATCAGAATGGAGGTTCGTCATCAAAGTTGGGTGTGCTGCCGTACTGACCAGGCAGGTCAGGCAACCCACCACCTGAGGTTTGGGTCCAAGGATCCGTTGATTCCTCAACGGTCTTGCCTCCCCATAGGCTAGCAACATTATCAGTGGATGCCACGGTTGTCTGGGATGCCACAGATTTCGGTTGAGACTCACCGCTTTTAGGAGCCAAGGTCATCTGCACCAACTGAATCTTGGTAATGCTGCGACGCTGCTGGGACTCCTTGTCCGTCCATGCGTCGGTGACCAGCCGACCGCGGATGGTAATGCCAGTTCCTTTACGCGTGAAGTTAACAAGAAGTTCCGCTTGGTTTAACTTATCTTGTGCTGTATTGATGGCATAGAAGTTAAACAGGTCGGCTTGGTTACGTCCTGTGTTAACAGAGATTGTTTGATTGGCAATCATCAAACCATCTGCTGTTGTCTTGAAGGCGCGTGCATCTGTTTGATCAATATCTTTGATGCAACGTCCCGTCAAGATCACATCGTTGAGGACAGGGAATGCTTCAGTAACTTGAGCAATAACTCCTCCATGGAGCGAGTACGCCTTTGATTCGAGATCAAACCGTAGCTTGGCGCCGTGAATGTAGATACGGCTTCCTTTGTCAAATTCTTTGAATCTGTCGCAGGCTTTCCCGTAAACATGGAATGTCAGGAGTGTGGGAGCTTTGTTGCCAACAGGCGGAAGCATAACTTCCGCACAGAGATTAGATGAAGTTGCACTGGTGTATACCTCACGAGGCTTCTCGTTAAGGATGGCGCAAACGTCAACGTAATTCATGAGATCAGATGTGAAGTGTTAAGGCAGTTTAACGTCATACCTAGGACGCGCAATCACTTTTTAATTGTTGGAAGAGGATCACCAAGACTTTCAAGCCAGCAGATCATGCACCAATAACCCTCATGCCCTTTGATTGTGCTCACAATGTATTGATTATGCTCTCCATGTTTGGGGCATACTACTTTTAATGTTGCTGGTCGAACGTTAATAAAATTTGTTGGCTCAAGTTCCATGGTTAGTGCGTCTCAGCCCAGCAGGATCCTACACGAGAGTCGCCCTCAATCTCGCATTGGAAGCCAAAGAATTTCTGTGCTTGTGGGAATGCACGCATGGCCTGGTCCCTGATGCGTTCTGTGTATTGAGGATTACAGACAAGTTGTACCTCGTCGTGCACCATCAACACTTGTTCCCAACTCTGCCCATGGGGCAGAGATAGGGCAGACTCAATGTTGTTATGAATATTCACAACAACTTGCTTCATCAAGATTGCACCCGCTGATTGCAACAACACATTCAATCCTTTGAATGCAGAGCGGCAATACAAGATGCGTTTATCCAAACCAATAAGATACCCACGATGCGTGATGTAACTATCGATCTGCTGCTTCAGTTTCTTCAATGCTGGCACACCAGTCATGAATGAATTAATTGCAGTTCTTCCTAGTTCACGCAACTTATCTTCATCTTTTTCATTCGGATCCACAATAGTGCCGGCCTTCAGGTGACCTGCCCCATACAAGACGGCATACAGCAAACGCTTGCTGATATCCCTGGTTGCTACACCAAACCTCTCTTGGTTGTACACATGGATGTCAATATCTGGATCAGTAACAACACGTGCGTACTCACCGCCATCCCATAGGGCCAGATAACCAGCAAGACACCGCAGCTCCAATGCTTTGGCATCGATACCAATCATGTCCCATCCTTGCGGTGCATGGAACAAAGAACGGCATTCCTTGCCGTATGGCGAATAGCCTGCTGGCACTTGACCCATGTTTGGGTATCGGTGAGAACAACGACCAGTGATACAACCATTAGTAACAACGTCACCGTGCATGCGACCGCTGTCATGATTAACCAACTTGAGCCAAGCATTGTTGCCATTAACAATTTGTCCAAGACGTTTCTTGACCAGCATGTATTCTGCCAAAGCTTTTGCCTCTGGATAAGGCAACTGCTCTAGCACTTCATCATCAACGACTGGATTTCCTTTTTCAGTAAATTTTTCTGGTTGCCATCCATACTTACTCTTGAGTCGATCAGCAATTTGGTCACGAGATCCAGGATTGAATTCTTCGTATCGTACTTTTTCAAATGGAACTCCTTTGACGTAACCACGTTTGGCGTTGTTTACTTTAGGGGTAAACCATGTGCTGTGCTTGATTGGTGGAAAGATTTCTTTTAGTTGTGGCTCAAGCTGTGCTTCTTTTGCTCGGAGATCATCCACAAGATCAAGAGCTGCATCCACATCAAAAGGAACGCCTGCTCTAATTTGCTTGTTAATCGCAAAAGCAAAGTCGTGCTCAAGCCTAAGCGCAGGTTCCGGATAGTTTTGCCTGGTGATGTGCTCCCAGAGTTTCGTTGTAACCGCAACGTCCTGGATACAGTAGTCCAACATCTCTTGAGAATATTCGGAGAAGTTTTTGAAGTCGATCTTATGATCGGCCAATCTCCATCCCCAGGCCTTAAGTGATGCAGCACCCCGCTGGTTCGGTGGAACCTGCGGATATTGTTCCGTGTCAAGTTCATAGAGTTTTTCCTTAGGCCAGATCAATCGTGTGCAAATGAGTGTGTCAATGATGCGTGTTTTGCAGTCAAATGAATGCAGTTTTTGCAGAACAGGTATGTCGAAAAACAAGATATTATGTCCTATCAAAACATCAGCGGTTGCCAGATGAGCAACAGCATCAGCAATGCGATCAGGCCCGTAACTAAAAGTTTGTTGGCCGGTGATGTCATAAATGACAATGCAGTGGATCTTAGTAACCTTGTCATAGAGACCATCAGATTCCAAGTCAAAGACATAAAACTTTTCACTTGCGGAATTGGGCTTCATCTGAAACCTGGAGTTCTTTACTGGCAAGGTCTTCGTCATTGTTGTTGATCCACGTCAAGATCTGCTGTGCTCCTGCTCTGTAGGGATGAGAGAAGATCTTGTTTAAAGCTACATCAGAGTCTAGTGGAATCAACTCAAACTTGTTGGTTTCACTGTTTGCTGTAATGGCGTGCGGTACACCCCATCGTGTACAGGCAATAACGTAAGCCATGGATCAGATGAAAGACAGATAGATGATATCTGATTTCACCTGATCCGCAAGTGCCTACGGAATCATTTCTGATTCTTCTTGCTATACCCTACAAACTTGCCCTCTTTCTTGCGTTGGGTGATAGCAGCCATAGCATCAGAACCAGCACGTTGGGATCCATGGACCAGGAGTGCAAACGGCTTGTCACCTAAGCAATGGCTGTCGTCATGATCCACAGATAGCCCACGCTCTGCTGCTTCCTCTTCTGTGTATACAACATGAGCAACCCGCTGGTACACCTCAGGATACTTGTCGATCAAGTAATCAAGCGTCCCACCGTGGGATGCAGTGAGATAGAAGTTAGAAGGAATGATATCACGCAAGTTGTACCACATACCAAGAGATTTAGTAAATGCATAGAACTTTTGTTGCGGCCGCCCTTGTGCCACCATGATCCAAGCTCGCATGTAATTCTCAGTCCAGAAGTCCCCTGATTCATGAATGCGAATCAGATCTTTAGATGGTTGCATCAAGAGGGATAGGTCAATCAGGTCGCGCAGTAGCACAGCCTGGTTCCCATTCATATGAATGGTTTCACGCAACAGATCCCAGTTGTGCCAACGTGCTTCCCGTACGGTAGGACGTGTCTCTGCCATGGCAGCAAAGCAACGGTAGTCCTGTGTTGCTGTCACGCCTGTGTACTGAGGCAAGTCAGTGATCTGCCCTGTGGTGCGATCAGCAAAGGTCTTGCACACACCAGCGTGAGGGCATGCGTACCCAGCAGGCAGATTGAAGATTAGGCGGTTCTTAAGCTTGCCGTTGCCGGTGGAAAATTTGAGGAGTTTCATGGTGTTGAGTTGAGTTGAGCAGGCAGTTTAGCGTCATACCCAGGACGGATATATTAATAAAAGTAATCAGTCGTTAAACTGTTCTAGTGCGCGGCAAAGTTTGTTAGTCATCGAGCTACACGAATAGTTGCTAAAGGATGTTCAGTACAAGCTTTGAGATAGTCACAGCAAAAATCATACAAACCTTGCCAAGTACCCCAGCCGTTAGGCGAGTTGTCTTGTTCGCATAAATGGCGGTACATTGCTAGGAATGCAATGCCTTTGGAGATAGGTTCAATTAATTGATGCGCAGTTGTAATGTCAAGTTCTTCAGGGCGCCATAAACACTCATAAAGACCAGCGGTGCTGGCCATTGTTGTAAGATTGTGAGTTATGTTGCGGCAATAAAGGTCATTACCGTTTTCATCTTCAAGGTGTACGTCAAGGCTCATCAATGTAGCTCCAAGTTTGATTAGTTTTTGATTTGTGTAGAACCGTTAAACTCCCCCCTGGATAAACGCAAAACAATTTGGTCACCAGAGTCTGGAGTATCACCTGGTCCTTGGTGGACCAGGATCTCCCATATGTTTTGATTGATCTTCATGATTGAATTGCAGTAACGAATCATTAATAGTTCTTTGTCTTGCCCTGTTTTGTAGGACAAGACTTTCTTGTGAATACCAAGTGGTTCATCTTCATTGTCTTTGGTATAGGAAGCAACCCAATAGGATGCTGACTTTGTTTGTTGTTGAGTTGAACTAAATCCTTTCATTTCAGATGATAGACAAACACCCATTCTGATCAAGTCCAACAGTTACATACTCAATCCATGCAGTAGATACATTCCTGCTAGCGTTTCTAAACTCTTGCGTTTCTTTTTCAGGATGCTTTGGAAGATATTCCATGGTTTCTAGATCCAAGTAATTACACTCAGCTTCGCCGAGGTAATAAGTATTGATTGCTTTTCGAGCTTCTTGTTGTTGTTCAAAGCTTAAACAAAAAGTGACAGGGATTTTAAAAGAGGCAAGCATGTTCATGATGTTGTGTTACATGGTGAACGACATGATATACATCAATCGTCATATACTTTCCGTATCAATAGATACCAAAGCCATGACGTTAACGTATCGTGGTTGCAAATACAACCAAGAGGAGCAGGCCAGGAAGGACAGGGCATGGTGGAACTTAGCACACCGTCCCTGGCTTTGCCTGACCTACCGTAACATCTGCTACTTTCCTTACGTCACTGGAGGACAAATCAAATGAACAAGGCACTGATCGTCTACCTGGTGGACAAACGGAAAAAGCTGGCACGCAAAGATGTAGAGTCCAAGCATGCCGTCACGGAACTGAGGAAGCAAAGTGCTGCAACCTTTTAATAAAAGTGGCTACTGGGCTTCAAGCTCGTTGGCAATAAGCATCAACTGACGCAAAGCAAAAACGATGCGAGGGCTGTCATCTACGTTGCCATCGCAATACAGAGTTTCAATCTGATCAGCAGCGGCGCGCAGAGCGGCAGCAGTGGCTTGTGTGCGTGTTCCAGCCCAGCGCTCTGCAGATGCTTCCAGTACAGCTTGTGCAGCGGGTGAAAGTTCAGACATAGAAGTGTTAATGACTACTGGCCCCAGCGGGCAAGAATGGCTTGGGCGTATTCCAGCGCAGCAGTGTTCAACGCCACGCGGAAAATGCCTGGCTTAACCTGACCTCCAGTTGCGTCAGAGCAGACCTTGGCTGCGTAGGAAAACTCATCCCGCATCGCCTCGGGCATCAATTCCAGCAGCTCTCTGTCTGTAGGATATGCCGACCCATCTGATTCGCTGGCTAAGTAGGCGCGGGCTTCCTCGGATTGAGCGTGGATCCTGGCAACATTGCCAGAAAGATCGTGCTTCTCTTGGAAGTAGCTAGAGGCGTAGTTGCCCCAGCCTTCGACATCATCGGCTGCATCGTGCAGCGCATCGGCAAGTCTCTTGATCAAATCGAGCGGGCTTGTATCAGTCATTGGCATAGAAGTGGTAATGGTTACTTACGTTGAAGTGTTTTGATATGGAGGCATAAGGTCTCCATTCTCATCAATGATGCCAGCCCCCATAAGGAACTGGCGTGCTTGCTCTGGTTCTTTGTATCTCTCAATCAGATCATTGATCTGTTGAGAACACAGCCTCTCCGATGATTGGAAATTCTTTGCAGAAGATTCCTTTGATTGCTTCTGCAATTTCTCTGTGCTCGAGTTGGGTACTTGGGTCACAACGAACTTGTAAGTAATGAATATATGAACGTAAGGTTCCGTTCATATACAAACGGGTAGGTGCAGCAAGAGGCAACACAAAACGCGCTGACTCTTTTGCAATACCCTCACTGATCATCTCCTGGTACAGATGCTTGGAGTCTTCCAAGATTGTAGACATCCGTCTGTAGTAGTGAGCAAGCTTCTCACCACCCAAGCGTTCCTTCAAATCATCGTTGGAGTTCTGCCTGTTCTTGTAGTCTTGGCTACGCAGATGCGGCAGTGTAACAATGCCAAATTCTGAAACATTTGCATAACGTAAACTTGCCTCTTGGAACGAGAAGGAACGATGCCTAAGGATTTGTGGTGAGATGCCACGTGTTGTGTTGATTTCAACACAGAGATTGGCCATCTCGTACGGTGACCAGTGCTTGTGTTTAATCAGATAACGCAACAGCTTGGGTGCGGTATCCATATTGTCCTGGTTCTTTGGCGCAGAGACGCGTGCCATGCGCGTGATCAGTTCTTCTGCATTGGGTGTTACCCAAACAAGATTGACATTACTCATGAGCACTTTAATAGATAGTGGTAACGACTAGAAGGATCAGTGTACCGTACGACATCACAGCCTTGGTACTGATCAACAATGGCAAAGCGTTCTTTAGGTGGAGAAGAATTGCCACCATAAGAAAGCAACACAACAAACACAAAAGCAATAAGACAAGACACAGCACTGACAACAAGTAGTTCAGTAACCTCCCTGCTTTTCATTCTCCTGGTACGATGGTTTCTCTAGTCAGTCTATCGAGTTCATCGATAGGACAGATGCGAAAATTAGCATGTTCAGTAGGAGTTTTGAGATTATCCCACTGAATCAAGAGGAACTTAGTCTTACGATTCTTAGCAGCAAGCTTGGTTGTCATACCAACCACAGTGCCGTATCGTTGATTACGGTACTGAGCAATGCGCTCTATAACCTTAGGTTGATTGGTGAATAACCCATGGGTCTTGGGACGTTCAGCTACGCGATCACCAATTGCGTAACGGTATTGAGGCTTGGTTGTCATTGTAGTAATTAGTTATTGTCGGGAAGTTGTTCAAGTACAGAGCGTATGAGCTTGTAGTTTTGGATGCTTAACTCAGCCTGCTCTTCATCCAAAGCTTCAAGCGCCTGCTCTTTCAAGTTCAGCGGCTGAGGACGGCGTGCGGCGTAAAGTTCATCAGTAAACTCAGGCTCAATCCAGTGTTTGTTTTTCAACCACTCACAGCACGCCTCTAGCTCCTGGTCGGCGCCGGCCTGAAAGACCGTGGCGGTGATTGCTTCAAACTCGTAGAAGGCACCGTTGAAGTCGTCCCACCACTGCTGCACAAGTTCGGGCGGTGGTGTGATGGGATGTTGTTGTGTCATTTGATGTTGGTGTAAGTTTTGTAGTTGACAATACGTGAGATTGTACTGCGAGCAGTGTCATAGCGTATTGCTATCTGACCATTGCTCAATCCTTTCTGATGTAGATGACGAATCATTAATACATCATTGTCAGTCAAGAAAGAGTTTCCATTCCTAATACCAATAGGTTTATAGGCTTTTAATGGAATTGGTTTAGCAACTTCGTACCGTTCAACAGTACGGTACTTGCAACCACAATCAAGACAACGACAATAACGTTTGGTTACATCAGGTCCTAGATGTTCAGTACAAGTAACGCGTGTGTTACTGCTGTTGCATTGTCTGCAGTTCATCTTCGGTAAGGTTCAACGAATGAAGGAGTTCAAGACAATTGACTTCTCCCATGATCTTGAATGCATCTGCAATTAGTTCATGCGACAGTGCAGGAAGTTCGTAGTAGTCGTACAGAACTTCTTCTGCACGATCAAAGTCATCATAAGAACCAGTCAGATGTTGGATCACAGAGCCAGGCATGTTATCAACCAAGGCTGTAACAATTGCTTGTCTCACTTGAGTCCAAGCATGCCCTGGTATCAATGCAACGGTCTTGTCGACAAGGTCGAGATCAATGGAGTCGTGTGTCATAGAGAAAGACCCCCGCTTGCGCAGGGGCCGAACATTCCGCTGATAGCTTAGGCAGGTGTTGCGTCGGTGTCAATGAACTTGTCATAGAGACCAGCTTCCTTCAGGCGCTCAAGCATCCCACACATCATGGTGGCATGGGCTTGTGTGGTCTCCATGAAGTGCCGTGCCCGCTCAGCAGAGATCACATGAGTCGTGCCATTGGGTTCGACGTACTTCCATGAGCCATCAGGTTGTGGCTCCCCCTGGAGCGCAAGCTTCTCAGAGTTACGGACATAACGCATCTCCAGGTTATGGTAATCTCTCAACCCCTGGTCATCAGTCCAGGTAGCACCGATGTTATAGCGCTTGTCCTCATCTGCATAAGCATGGAACTCAGGGATGATGGACTTGAAAGCAGCAAAGAATTGCATGGTGTTAGATAGTGTTGGGTTGGTAGCCGACCTCGGATTCGAACCGAGACTGAACGAGGCTTAAACTCGTTGCCTCTGCCGTTGGGCTAGTCGGCCTCACTTGGACTTAACTCTACATCAATTGATGTTGAGTGCCAAGTGTGATCATGAGGTAATGGCTCAGTACCATAGTCCCATGTATTGTAGTCTTCTTCGTTACGTGGATCATCCTCAATCAAGATGTATTGAGGTGAGTTGTCATGAATGTACTCGCCTAGGTTAGCGAGTGCCATGGCAAGCAGTTGATCATCGGTATGTTCCATAGGTAAAGGACCTGCCTATAACGAGGATAAGACAGGTCCTGCTGTGGCTTCAGCTCTTAGAGCTTAGCTCATTATTGCGGAGTTGCAACGCTTCCCTGAAGGCAGCAGCGTACTGCTCCTGCTGGTCCTGATCCAACCGTCGATTGGCGACACCAGCAATTTGTTTGACGTTCATGACACCCATGGATACATCCATCTGAATCGTGAAGGTAGGCTTACCATCAATCATGCAGAGCACAATGAAGTGTTTACGTTTCTTGATGTCTTCTGCATACTGGGACGCAGAGCCAACACAGTTGCGAACAGCTTGTCCCCATTGAGCAAGTTGATGGGTATCAATAGGTTGAAAGAATGTCCAGTCACTATTGTTGACCTGAACCCTGACGGGATTAGGGAATAGATCCTGGTGCAAGGACTCCTTCTTGTTCGCAAGCTTCCATGCTTCTGCTTGCACATAGTCATGGAATTCAGGCATGCGCCAACGCTTGGGTGCTTCAAGAGTCTTGCCTTCATGCAATACACGTCCAAGCATTGAGAATGTATCATTCATTTCGTGCCATGAATGAACAACATAATCATAGTCTGAATACGTAGAAACAAGTCGCCTGTCCTGATTACATTGCTCAACATGTTTACGCATCATATTAAAGAATGATGCAACAGGCATGTTCTGTTGTAGCCAGACAAGCAAAGCATCACTGGTACGCAGTTGGTTAAGATTAGTTATACGTAGTTCGTCAAAGTAAGTACGATAGTAATCAAGCGGGCAATCAGGCCAGATCCGATTAATGAAGTAGATAGAGTTAGTTGTCTGCTCAAATTCTTTATAGCCATACTTGATTGACTTGCGTTGCTCGTTATCTGGATCTTGATAGGCAACAGTGCTGCGATCAAGCATCTGTTGTAAGCGTGCTTTAATAGCTGGTGTTGTAATAATGTGATCAATACTATTAATCGTTAAATAAGTCGATGATGTATATTCAACTTTATGTTTAGCTGACCATGCACGAGCCAAGCCAACAATAGAATCAACGCTGAGTTGAAAGTTGTTTCTATCTGCAATACCATTTGTAAGTGCAGTAGGAAACTCAATTGCATCAAGAATGTTAGTGCACTTCATACGATCAAACATTGAACGGCTGTCATTCCATGTAGGAATAGTCTCCATCAATGCTTGCTCAAACTGGACAAGCGTATCATTCATCTCACGTGACTTCTGGTAATAGCTACCAATACCCATGTGACGCCAGCTGCGACCATCAAAGCCATTGACAATATCTTGCTTGGTAACTAACACCGTACGTACAAACAATTGCGAGCCACGACCAATGGTGTGCTCAGTGCAATTGTCTTTACTATTCCAGATGTGATTGGGTAATGTCTTAGCTGCTGATGCAGTGTTCTTGAATGCATATGCATAGCCATAAACATATTGATCTTCCTGTCCCTTGGGAGGTAGCCATGCTGCATACCAACATTGTTCAAAGTGATACAAGATAGCAGTGGTTATAACACGTGCTTCTGGTGTAGCAACATTAACCACCTTGGTAAATCGGCGATGACGATTAGCTACAACCGCTGCATTGATCTGTTCAATTGCATCATCTTGATAGCTACCACGCACAACATCCTCTGGGATGAGATGAGGAATCTTACCCAGTGGATACTTAGCTTTCTTGGTTGTGGACTTAGGTGCCTGCTCTTTGGCCAAAGCTTTGAGCTTTGGATCATAGGCAAGCAGCTCTTGTTGGAGATTGGAAGGCAGTGCGAAATGCATGATGGAGTTGGAGTTGAGTTGAGTATAGGCAGTTTAACGTCATGCCCAGGACGATGTGTTAAAAGATTGGGATTCCTTTAACGTATGCTTCTTAATGTGTTAAGAAGTTCTTCGTCTGTTTCATCACCAGGCCATGTGCCAATGCACTGATCAAGTGTGTATGTACCTGTCGGTGTCATGACTGGCATGCGTTTAGCAAAGCCAGTTGCTAAGTACACTCGACCCCTGGGACCACGTAGTACAATATAAAACTTTTTAAACTCGATTGAAAATCCAATCATTGGTCTTCCTCAATTTGATTAAGATAAGCATACTCACCAAAAAGCTCTACGGCTTTACTGTTATAAGCTAAAGCAGCTTCTTTCTCATTTAAATATCTACCGATATAAATAACTTTGTTATTAAAACCAATCCGAGACTCCCATCTTTTCTCCTTCTTATGCCAAGACACGCCTTTATAAATAGACGATGAATTCACACAAGATCTTCTATTGAAATGGTTTTGTTGATGGGTTGCAATCCTTAGCAAACCAGTATTGTCATTATGATCTTTGTGATCAATATCATTTTGACCGGGATCAATACCATTTTGAAGATAAAAAATTATACGATGATTATAATACTTTATCTTTCTAAAATGTAGATTATATTTGCCACATGACAGCCTAGATCCTGCAGGATCATTAATCTTTACCCTATAATTGTTTGGAGTTAATTTAATCCAACGTAATCCATGTGGAACTGATAAATCCACTTCTAAGTATTGACCAATGTCAATGGGAATTGGTTTGTGTTCCATGGTAATCACCAACGTTTGAACTCAAGTGAAAAGCCAATCATTGTTCGTCAGTCAGATCGAGTAGTTGCCATTGAGGATCGAGGTGATCAAGATAGGCACAGAAGCCATCTTCATCAAGAGGGATTGGTTCCTCTGGATCCAGTTCAATAGTTGCTTTACACAATGCAGGAGCCCACTCTTCAGGCTCGAAACGAGTTGCCCGATAGAGCAGGCGCATTTCGTCAACAACTGCTGTAACTGTGACATGAGTCTGTGTGAAGTGAGTGTCTTCGATGGCTAAAACTGTCATCAGTCAGGCTCCACGAATGAAACGGTGGTTGAGATGTAACACTTGTAACGAGTCCACATCTTTGCAGTTGTGTACTCATCAACAAAACGATCGCGATCAATAGCGTTGTTGTTAGCACGCTCGACTGCGCAGCGTGCAACATTAATGCGATCAAACAAGCTGAGGTTTGATTCTGTGGTACGCATGGTTGAATTGAGTTGAGGTAGTGGACTAAAGCTGGGACTTACACCTAAAGGATGCCCAGGGTTTCAATCAAATTCTATGGTGTCAAGCTTACGTTTTCTGTATTCAGCTTGTCTGTCCCTGGTGAAATACAAAGGTGCAATCTGTGTCTCAAGCGTCTCTAATAAACAAATAGTATTTCGAATACTGTTTGTGTACAAATCAATGTGCTCTTTGTATTTCTCTTTACCTCTGCTAACAAGATCAAGTCGAAGCTGTTTGTAGTTATCAATCTCACCCCTGAGAGTGTAGATAAGATGCCACCATTGGTCCTCTTCAAGATCAAGGGTAACTGTCTTTGATCCAGATGGAAAGTGAGGATTGAGTTCAGGTTTCTTAGCCATAATATTTAGTCGGGCAGGGATTCAAGAGCGCAGCGGATAGTATGCCAGTGCTGAGTAATTTCAGCAATTGAGCAGGTTTCATCTGGCGACTGGAGTACAGCAGCGGCAAATATGGCCTGCTCCTTCAAGCTTGGCGGCTTGGGGCGGCGGTCGGCGCGGAGCGATGGGATTAGATCCGGGTGAGTAGCCAGGTTCTGCCAGTGCAACCACTCACAGCAAGCCTCCAGCTCCATGTCAGCTCCCCAACGAGCGGCTTGGGTGGCGACCTCCTGCAGCCGCCGCGTCGACATGCTCACCATCGTGAACATCTCTTCGCCGGTGGTGTATTCCGGTGCGGTGCGCCACTGCTCCACCAACGCAGGTGGCGGGGTAATCGGGTGGTTGTTGTCAGTCATTGAGTTGCTCCAGTGCGTTGCAGATGGTGTGCCAGTGTTGTTGAAGCTCAGCAATAGAGCAGGTTTCGTCTGGTGAGCGCAGCACTGCTGCCGCAAATTTGGCCTGCTCTTTCAAGCTCGGCGGTTTGGGTCGCATAGCTTCTTTTAGCAAGTCACCCACGGGAATAGTTTTTAGGTGTGCTTCATTCAGAGCATGGTGGTCTAGCCACTTCGCGTCTTCTGCTAGTTGCTGATCAGCGCCAGCAGCATAAGCACGTGCAAGAGCCTCGCTCGTACTGATCTCATACCGATCAATGTCCGATTCAAGTTGTTCTATTAAGTCACCCAATATTGTGACTGGGCTTTGTTCAATTGTCATCAGTTTTCTCCAGGTTAGATGCAGTTTGTTCGACCCATGCCATTAAGTCGCGAACGCGAACCATTTGACTACCTTCTTCTGGTCCTTCAGCAACACGCCAATGACAATCGGCAGTGTCTTTGATTGCGTTGATGATGATAGCACGGATCAGTTGTGCTGCTGTTGCGTGGAATTCGTCGAGCTTGGTGTCAGTCATTGCTTGTGTTGAGTAAATGGAAAATAAATCTGGGACTTACACTGCCTCCTTCTGTGCTGTTTGCACAACGAGTACAGACGCCCAGATCTTCAGATTATCTTAATGTTTCGACGGGATAATCCTGTCCCAGGGATACTAATCGATCCACAGACACCAGACTCACGTGCATTGAGCGTGAGCTGGAACGGACCAAGCTGAAACGATTTGCTGTATGACTTGATTCCACGTTCTGTGACGTTGAATCCAGCGATGGTCTTGTCAAAGTTGATTGGTGATTTCTCTTGAGTCATTTGAGATCTTCCGGCATGAGTGCATTGATGTCATTTTCATCTTCCATATTTGTCATTACAAACTTTTCTCCATTGGGGGCGATAAAGCCCCCAATGAAACCAATGCCATGTTTCTCAGCTGATTCTTTCATCTTGGCTACAAGCTGCATAGCTTGCAGTCGTTGCATGTCAAGTGAATCAGGAATACGAGGAGTGTTTGAGTTTGTCATGTGAGTTGAATTGATGTGTTGTCTAGAAGACTGTGTCAGTCTACCAGGGTTGTCAAGAATTGATTGGTGTATTAAGAGATGTAATACATAGGAGATACTGATGTATATAGAAGGATCCCCCTGGTTCTCCACTGGGGGAGTCTGAGGGGGGGAATACATGTGTACTACCTGA
>JACCDX011452165.1_pt1 | contig 14674 bp, 13 predicted proteins | sample 7449681 | NCBI WGS metagenome assembly JACCDX01 (sample SAMN15323450, study PRJNA562643) | freshwater metagenome | isolation source: river surface water | place: USA:Blue River Watershed | collected 2017-08-18
GTGGCGTTACCGGCTGGATGCGTGCCAGCGCATTGGCGCAAGGTGCGGGCGTGCCCATGTCGAGCCATATCTTCCCGGAGATCAGTGCGCATTTGCTGGCGGTCACGCCCACCGCGCATTGGCTCGAACGCATGGACTTGGCCGGTCCTGTGCTGGCGCAACCGCTGCGTTGCGTCGATGGGTGCGCGGTCAGTGCCGACGTGCCCGGTAGTGGCTTGGTGTGGAACGAGGATGCCGTGCGACAGTTCCAGGTGAGCTGATTCAGCGCCAGGCCACAGCCACGGCGTGTCGCATGGACCGTCAGTCGGGCGTGATCTGTGCTGACTCGATCAGTTTGCGGTACTGGATGATTTCCGTCTGAATGTGCAGATCCAGCTCTGTGGGGGAGAGCGCTCGGACCTCGGCTCCCAACCCCAACAGGGACTGCTGGACGTCGGGGCGCTTTTGCACCTCCCGAATACCGCCATGAATCCGATCGACCATCGCTTGAGGCGTGGTCTTGGGGACAATCACGCCCCACCATTGTGAGATGTCGTAGCCCGGCAAACCCGATTCACCGATGGTGGGCATCGACGGTACGGCCGAGAAGCGTTTGCTCGTGGTGACGGCCAGAGCCCGCAGGCGACCGGACTCCAGGTGCTGTTGCATACCCGGCAGTGGTGTGAATGTGATGTCGATATGCCCCCCCAGCAGATCGGCGATGGATGGGGCGGTTCCCTTGTAGGGCACATGCACCATCTCGACCCCGGCCATTTGAGCGAACATCGCACCGGCCAGGTGAGGCGAACTGCCCGTGCCCGCCGATCCATACCGGATGCTGCCTGGTTTGCTGCGCGCCAGCTCGATCAATTCCTTCACATTTCTGGCTGACACAGACGGGTGTGCAAACAAACCCAGCGGGCCGGACGCCAGCATCGCCACCGCGCGAAAATCGCGCTCGGTTTGATAGGGGATGGTCTTCGCGTACAGCGACGCATTGATGGTATGGCTGGGGGAGGCCACCAGCCAGGTCAGGCCATCCGGTGCGGATTTCGCCACGAATTCGCTGCCGATGATGGTGTTCGCACCAGGTTTGTTGTCGGTGACGATGGATTGTTTCCACAAGCTGGCGAGTTGCTGTGCAAAAAGCCGACTCACCACATCCGTTCCGCCGCCGGGCGGGAAGGGCACCACCACCCGAACCGGCTTGGCGGTGGGATCCTGTGCCCGGGAGACTGTGCACAGCGAGGCCAGGGTGAGGAAGGAGAAATCACGTCTCTTCATGGGGCGGGGGTTAGGCAACATCAGTCGATGCGAAGATTCATTTCTTTGACCAGCTTGCCCCAGCGGGCCGAGTCAGCGCTGATTTGCTGGGCAAATTCTTCCGGCTTGTTGCCCACGGGTTCGAAACCTGATTTTTGATAGCGCTCGCGGATCTCGGGGAGTTGGATCACCGCAGATACCTCGCGCTGCAGGCGCTCGACGATGTCTTTGGGGGTGCGAGCTGGTGCCAGCAGACCATACCAGGAGCTCACTTCAAAGCCCGGCAGGCCAGACTCGATCATGGTGGGAACATCGGGCAGCACGGCAGTGCGCCTGGCGCTGGACACGGCAATGGCACGTAGGCGTCCGTCCTTGGTAAAACCTGCAATTGTGGGGATCACGGTGTAAATCAGCGGGACTTGCCCCCCGACCACATCGGTGACAGCCTGGCCCCCGCCCTTGTAGGGGACGTGCTGCAAGCGTGCGCCCGATTGCAAGGCCAGCAGCTCGCCGGCCAGGTGAGGCGTGGTGCCCGGGCCAGAGGAGCCAAAACCCAACGGCGATGGGTGAGCCTTCGAATACTCGATCAGTTCCCGCAGGGATTTGGCGGGGATCGATGGGTGTGCTGCCAGAATCAAGGTGGCGTCATTGATCTTGGTGATGGGGGTGAGGTCGTTGAGCGCGTCAAACGGTGCCTTGATCAGGTGCGGCGCTACTACCAGCGAACCATCGAATCCCAGCAACAGGGTGTAACCATCGGGAGCGGCTGTGGCAACGGCTTTTGCCCCGATGTAGCCTGAGGCACCGGGGCGGTTTTCCACCACCACAGGTTGACCCAGACGCTCACCCAAGCGCTCAGTCAGCGCGCGGATCACTGCATCGGCACCTCCCCCTGGTGCATAGGGCACGATGATCTTGATGGGTTTGGTGGGCCACTTCTCATCGGCCACCACGAGGCAGGCGAATACAGCCATCGCCGTGCCGATCACAAACCGGCTAAAGGGGTTCATCCATGTCATCGAGCAACTCCTGGTCGAGGGCGTGTTCAACCCCATGCCTCGTCTGGCACCGGCAAGCCGGCCAGGTCCGCTGCGGTCAACGGGGCGTCGGGATGGATGCCATGGCTTTCGAGCATCAGCATCACCTGACGGGTGTGCTGTGCGGCATGCCAGGCGGTACGTTCGAGCACGTCGTGCATCGGGCGTTGGCCATAGTAGGTTGGAACCGTGAAATTCACGTGGGGATCGGATTGCTCCTGGGTGTTCCACCACGCCAGCACGCGATCGCGCACGTCCAGTGCCCACCGGGCGATGTCGTGTGTTGTCCAGTCATCAGGCGCGACATCGTAAAAACTCTCGTATTTCAACTCGATGCCCTGTGCCGCCTCCAGACCCAATTCGGCCACCCGAATGGCGTGGTACGCCGTGTTGCCCGCGGTACGGTTACGGTCACGAAACACTTCGCGCACCTGGGTTTCACTGAATTGGAGGGTGAAGCGAGCCACGGCGCCCAAAACCAGGTCAATTTTGGCCACCAGTTGTGCGGGGGGCAAGGGATCCATGAGTTTGGTTTTCAGGTCCAGAAACTTGATCACATCACCAAAGGTTTGGCACAGCGTGTAGCGACCACCCAGCGCCACGACCGGAACGCTTCGTGCCCCCAGGGCCTGCAACTTGGCCATGCCCTCGGGGTTGTTGTGCACGTTGATGGACTCGAAGTCAATGCCCTGCTTGGTCAAAAACTCTTTGGTGCGCAGGCAAGAGCTGCACCCCGGTTGCCAGAACACTTGGATACGGGCGGGGCTGTGAGAGGTCGGTTGCATCAGCGGTCTCGAACAAAAAGAATCTGGATACCGCATTGTGTGGCGCTGCCTCGGCCACGCCAAGCAACAGATGGTCATGTTGCCATCACGAAATGTGAAGGCAGTTGAGAGGTTTACGGCTGCTCGGGCGGTCGGATTCTGTTCAAGCTGGCTTGGGGTGCCCGGCTTCGGGCACAAGCCTCAAGATGCCGAGCGAGTAGCAATGATGCGGGTGGGCTGGATTGCTCGGGACGGGTACAAATCCAGAAATCACGCCGGGCCCAGGTTTCCCGCAGGCGTATGGTGCTCAGTTTCAGTTCGCGCGCACTGCGTCGAGCAATGGCCTCAGGCATCACCCCCACGCCCAGGCCACAGCCGATCATCACACACAAGGCATCAAAGCTGCCGGCCTGCATGCGAATCCGCAACGAGCGTTCGCGCAGCCCGGCATTGCGCTGCAAGGCAAGACTGATGGCCGTCCCACTGTCCATGCCGACAAAGTCCTCGTCCATCACATCATCCAGGCTCACATCTTCTCGGCAAGCCAGTGCATGTCCCTCAGGGACACACAGCACCAGCCGGTCTTCGTCATAGCGCCACGTTTCCAGCTCAGGACTTGGCGGAGCGCCCGTGTAAATACCAATATCGGCGGCGTTGTCCGCAATCGCTCGGGTGGCTGCGCTGCTGGAGCACTCCTCCACCTGGATCTGCACATGGGGGTAGAGCGTTAGAAATGACTTCATATCGCCAGGCAGAAACTGCGCCATGGCTGAAATGCTGGCAAAGACCCGCACCAGCCCGTACACCCCGCTGGCATAGCCTTGTAATTGCAGGGGAATCTGGTTCAGTTCCAGCAAGGCTTTGCGCGCCAGGGCGGACAGGGCCAGACCCGCTGCCGTGGGCTCTACGCCTTTGTTGGTTCGTACCAGCAACTGGGTTTTGAGCGCCGCTTCTATTTCACGGATGCGCTTGCTGACAGCGGCCGGCACCAGGTGTTCTTGCGCTGCCGCTTCTGCGATCGTGCCCGTTTCGACAACCCGGATGAACACTTGCAAGGAGGTGGGGTCCAATCGCGACATGGTGTTAGTGTGACAGATCGTTGCTCGGTGATCAGACGTTGGTGGTAGATTCGAATTTTTGTGATCAGGAGGTAATTGTCATGGATCGACGTCAATGGATCTCACGCGGCGCCGCGGCTGGCGCCATGGCTGCCACGCTGGCGACACCGGCTCGCGCCCAAACTACCCCCCCCGATATTCGCTGGCGTATTGCTTCCAGCTATCCCAAGAGTCTGGTGTCCATCTATGGCGCCGTGGAAAACATGGCCAAGCGCGTGGGTGAGCTGACGGGCGGCAAGTTCAACATCTCCATGCATGCAGCGGGTGAACTGGTGCCGGCCCTGGGCGTCTTTGATGCGGTTTCCAATGGCACGGTCGAGGTGGGTCACACCGCCAGCTATTTCTACATCGGCAAGGACCCGGCGTTTGGGTTTCACACGGCCTTGCCGTTTGGCCTGAACATGCGCGCACAAAATGCCTGGCTGTATGAGGGGGGCGGACAAGCGTTGATGGACGAGTTCTTTGCCACCTATGGCGTCATGAGCATGGCGGTGGGCAACACCGGGGCGCAAATGGCCGGCTGGTACCGCAAGGAAATCAAGACAGCGGCCGACCTCAAAGGCCTGAAGTTCCGCGTCGGTGGTTTGGCTGGCATGGTGCTGTCCAAGCTGGGCGTGGTGCCGCAACAGCTCGCCGCCGGCGACCTGTACCCGGCGTTGGAAAAAGGTGTGATCGATGCGGCCGAATTTGTGGGGCCGCTAGACGACGAAAAGCTGGGCTTGCACAAAGTAGCCAAGTACTACTACTACCCCGGCTGGTGGGAAGGCTCGGCCACGCTGTCGCTGTTCATCAACCAGAAAGCCTGGGCCACCTTGCCACCTCAGTACCAGGTGGCCTTGCGCACCGCAGCTGCCGAGGCCAACCAGTGGCTGACGGTCAAGTACGACACCGAAAATCCGCAGGCCTTGCGACGGCTGGTGGCCGGTGGTGCGCAGTTGCGCTCATTCCCAAAGGATGTCACCCAGGCGTCCTACAAGGCGGCACAGCAGCTCTATGTCGAGTTGTCCGAGAAAAGCCCGGCTTTCAACAAGATTTTTGCGCATTGGTCGAAATTCCGTGCCGAGCAGATCATGTGGCAGCAGTTCTGTGATTTGCCCTTCGACAACCTCATGACACAGCTCATCAAGAGCAAGTGAGGGTGTGCGGATGAGTCAGGCGAGGCTCGCGCGCTACTTGTCGATCGATGATTTTCGGCAAGGGGCACGACGGCAGCTGCCGCGCGCCATCTTCGACTTCATCGATGGTGGTGCCGAGGACGAGTTGACGTTGCGCGACAACCGGCAGGCATTCGAGCGCATCCGGTTGGTGCCGCGTGTGCTCACGGATGTCAGCGCGCTTCAGACCGAGCGTGAACTCCTGGGTGCCCCGGTGAAGGTCCCCTTGGTGGTGGCGCCCATGGGCTCGTGCATGCTGGCCTGGCCTCAAGCCGATATAGCGATTGCGCGCGCCGCCCATGCGCATGGCTTGGTCTACACGCTTTCCACCATGTCCACGACCAGTATTGAGCGCATGGCGCGCGCGGTGCAGGGGGCCTTGTGGTTTCAGTTGTATGTGTTGAAAGACCACGACTTCAATCTGCAACTTATCGACCGGGCACAGGCGCATGGCTACGGTGCGCTGGTGGTGACGGTGGACCTGCAAGCCGGCGGCAAGCGCGAGAAGGACTATCGCAACGGTATTTCAATTCCCTTGCGCCCCAGCTGGCGCTTGTGGTGTGATGGCGTCACCCATCCCGGCTGGGCCTGGCGGTTGCTGCGTGCAGGATTGCCACAGTTCGAGAATATGGCAGGCTATGGGGGCATGGCCGACAACGGATTGCCGATTGCGGAACGTGTGGGACAAAGCCTGGACGACGCTTTCAACTGGGAGAAGCTCGCGCGCATGCGTGAGCGCTGGAAGGGTCGTTTGCTGGTCAAGGGGGTGGAACACCCCGAGGATGCCAAGCGACTGGTCGCCATGGGCGTTGATGGCATCTGGATTTCCAACCATGGGGGCCGTCAGCTCGACGGCGCCATGGCCACAGCGGATGCCTTGCCGTTGATTGCGCACGCTGTGCCGGGCACCCCCTTGATCATTGACTCCGGCGTCAGGCGTGGCGTGGATGTGTTGAAGGCCTGCGCCTTGGGAGCCAGCGGTGCGGCCGTGGGCCGAGCGGTGCTGTACGGTGCCGCGGTGGCTGGCGAGGCCGGCGCTTATCGGGCGCTGCAAATTCTCATCGATGAATTGAGGCTCTCGATGAAGCTTTCAGGGGCGGCCTCATTGACCGAGTTGGGCCCTCATTGGGTCACGCGCTGAGCAGACGCAGAGGCTCAGTGCAGGCGTCGCTGGGGGCGGCGTGACGTCTCAGTCCAGCCGCTGCTCGGTGTGTCCGTCAAACAGATGGACCTTGCTCACATCGATGTCCAGGTGCACGGTGTCACCCGGCTGGACGGCGGTGCGACCATGCATCACCAGGGTGAGTTGCGTCTGTCCGACTTGCAGCAACAGTTCGGTCTCGGCACCTGTGGGCTCCACCACCACCACCTGGGCGGGGACACCCTGACCCGTGGTGGACAAGGTCATGTCGCTGGGCCGAATGCCGTAGTGCACCGAGCGTCCGGCGTGGCGAGTCAAGGCGGGCGGCACGGGCCACTGCACTCCTTGGGCTTGCACCACTTGCGAGCCAGCCTGGAATTCCCCTTTCACCACGTTCATGGCGGGTGAGCCGATGAACTGGGCGACGAACAGGTTGCCCGGGTGGTCGAACAGCTCCAGTGGTGTGCCGATCTGCTCGATGATGCCGTCGTGCATCACCACAATACGGTCCGCCATGGTCATGGCCTCGATCTGGTCGTGCGTGACATACACCGTGGTGGTTTTGAGGCGCTGGTGCAATTCCTTGATCTCGGCGCGCATGGCCACCCGCAGCTTGGCGTCGAGGTTGGACAACGGCTCGTCAAACAGGAACACCTTGGGGTCACGCACAATGGCGCGGCCCATGGCCACGCGCTGTCGCTGACCGCCGGAGAGTTCGCGCGGATAACGCTCGAGCAAGGCGTCGAGGTTGAGAATGCGGGCGGCATGGGCGACTCGTTCCTGCAACAGTTGTGCACTGGCTTTGCGCAGCCGCAGGCTGAACCCCATGTTTTCACGCACCGTCATGTGTGGGTACAGGGCGTAGCTCTGGAACACCATGGCAATGTCCCGGTCCTTGGCTTCGAGGTCGTTGACACAGGTGTTGTCAATGATGATCTCGCCATCGGTGATGTCCTCCAGGCCGGCGAGCATGCGCAGCAGCGTGGATTTGCCGCAGCCCGAGGGGCCTACCAGCACCACAAATTCACCGTCACGAATGTCAAAGCTGATGCCGTGGATGATGTCGGTCTTGCCGAACGATTTCTTGATGTTGCGAAAGGAAACGGATGCCATGTCGGACTCTCAGGATTTGACGGCGCCGGCGGTCAGGCCCGACAGCATGTAGCGCTTGAAGGTGTAATAAATGGCCGCGGGCGGCAGGGCGTAGATGAGGCCCGTGGTCATGAGCAACTCCCAGGGGGAATCGTCAGCCGACAGGAAGTTACCCAGGGCGACGGCGACGGTCACGCTCTTGTCGTTGGACAGCAGCAAGAAGGCGTAGAGATATTCATTCCACGCCAGCAGCAGCGAGTAGGTGCCCACGGCCACCAGAGACGGCACCATGAGCGGGAGGTACACCATGAAGAACAACTGCATGGGGGATGCCCCGTCCATGCGCGCGGCCTCATCGAGTTCGTAGGGCAGCTTGTCCGAGGCCTGCTTGAGCACCCAGATACAGTAAGGCGAGGCAATCGTCACCATGGCCAGAATGAGTGACCACTGCGTGTTGAGCAGGCCATACAGCCCCATGGTCTTGTACATCGGCACGGCCAGAAAAGCCGCAGGGATGAAGTAGGTGAACAAGGCCAGGTTCATCACGGTGCGGCCCCCGCGCACCTTCAGTCGACTGATGGCAAACGCGGCACAGGTGGCAATGAGCAGGGTGAGAAACCCCACGGTCAAGGCGATCAGCAGCGAGTTGCCCATCTGCACCCAGAAGTGGTCCAGATAGAAATGCTTCTGGTGGAACACAAAGTCGAAGTTCTGCAGTGTGGGCTCCTGGGGCCAGAGCCGACCCGAAGTCGCCGAGTCCTTGCTCGAAATCGCGAACAAGAACATGTGATAGATGGGCACCAGCGTCCAGATCAGCACAGGAATGCCAATCAGCAGCAGCTTGGCTTCCGTGGTGACGGTTTTGAGGAAGGATCTCTTCATGGTCATGCCTTCACTTGGAGAGTCGCTTCATCATGTAATACACCAGCGGCAACACCAGCGGCAAGGCCACCACGATGGAGGCCATCGCCAGGTCCACCTGGTCGAGTCGCAGGTAGCGTATGCCCAGCGTGGCCAGCACGTGCGTGAGATCGGCCGGTCCGCCCCCCGTGAGCAGGTAGACACTGTTGAAGTCGCCGAGGGTCCAGATCGTGGAGAGCAAGGTGGAGGTGAGGTAGAGCGTCTTCATCGAGGGCCAGGTGATGAAGCGGAATTTCTGCCAGCTCGAGGCGCCATCAACCGATGCCGCTTCATACTGGTCGGCGGGAATGGCCAGGCGACCGGCAACGAGGATCAGGGTCCAGAACGGCAGCGATTTCCAGATGTGCATCAACATCGAAAAGGTGAGGGCCAGCGTGGGGTCGTTCAACCAGTTGGGGCCATCCAGCCCGGTCATGCGGAAGATGGTGCTGTTGATCACGCCCCACTCGGGGTTCAACATGAAGCGCACCGACAGGATGGTGGGGATCGAGGGGACGGCCCAGGGCAGGATGAAGAGGGCCGAGACGATCTTGATCCACCAGCGGGTCTGGATGAAAAAGCCCGACAACACCAGGGCGACCAGCATCTTCACATTGATGGCGATCACCAGAAACACCAGGGTGTTGACAGCCGTTCGAAAGAAAATGGGATCTTCAAAGAGCTTCACATAGCTCTCGGGGTGGCGTGCCAACCACAGCCCGTAACACACGGGGTACAGCACAAAAACCAGGAATATCAGCAAATAAGGCACTACCAGCCAACGGCCCCAGAACTCCCAGGAGGAGCTGGTGCGGGCAGGCGCGACAGCAGATGGCAGGGTCGCAGATGGGGACATCGTCACACTCTCTAACAAAAGGGCGGCTGCCCATCACAGGCAGCCGCCATCCTTGGCAACGTCTTATTGACGTGCGACGGTCTTGATGCGCTCGATCATTTCATCGACCGCCTTGTCCACCGGCACTTTTTCGTTCAGCACGCGGTTCATCGCCTTGGCCCAGACGTTTTCGTTGTTCAGCTGGGTGAAGCGGAAGTTCTTGGTGAACTCGAAGGTCGAGGTGCCTGCCATGAACTGGTCATACACGGCCTTGCGGTGCACGTCCTCTTTCCAGAACTTGCTTTGCTGACCGGTCTTGGTCACCGGGAACCAACGGCCCAGGGATCCTTCGACGTAAGGCGTGAGGTTTTCTTCCTGCAGGATGAAGCTGAGGAATTCCTTGGCGCGCGCCTTGTTTTTGGAGTCCTTGAAGATCACACCGGTCTTGATGGCAGCGCGGTAGGTCATCTTGCTGCCGTCAGGCTTGTTGGGGAAGCCGGCCGTTTTGATCAGCTCGGTGTAGTTTTTCTTGGCCGTGGCGCGCTGGGCTTCGGTCAAGGCCGAGTTGTTCATGTCGTCGAGCCATTTGGCAGCGATCGAGATGGTGGCGTTGTGAGTCATCACCGTGGTCTTGTTGTGGAAGGCCACGTTGTTGTCCGGATCTTTCCAGCTGGTGGAAGACGGCGGTGTACAGCCCTTGGCGTAGACAGCCGTGTAATCGGAAACGGCGGCAATCAGTCCCTTGCGCACGTCCGGATCATCGACCAGCAGCTTGCCCGAGTCGTTGACCAATTTGATGTTGTAGGCATCCATGAAGGTCAGGAACGAGAAGAACGAGTCGGTCGAATCCACGCCCATGGGCTGGCCAATACCAAAGGTGCGCTGCCCGGTCTTCTGGCGCGAGGCGGGTTGCACCTTGTCGCACCAGAAGCTCCAGTACTCTTTCCAGGTGGTGGGGATGTCCGTGTCCTTGAACCCTGCGTCGGCCAGCATGTCAGCCCAGTACTGGATGTGCATGGTCTGCTGCTTGATCGGGAAAGCATAGTAGCTGCGGGTCTGCAGCTTGTTGTTGAACAGGAAGGTGGTTTCCACTGTGTTTGGCGCGAACTTGGCGCGCAGTGGGTTGATCACGCTGGAGATGTCTTCGAGCTTGCCGTCGTAGGCCCAGGAGGCGGTGGTCTGGAAGTCGTAAGTGTCCGAGTAGGCCAGATCAGGCGGGCTGCCGGCGTCCAAGGCGGCCACGGTCTTGGGGATCATGTCCTGGATCGGGTACTGTGACAGCTCGATCTTGACGTTCTTGTATTTGGTTTCGTATTTTTTGATCGCGGCAAACAGCGCATCGTCCTCGGCTTTGTAAAAGCCCTTGACCCACCAGACGGTGAGTTTTTCCTGGGCACTGGCCGCACCGCCAGCCACCAGGCCGGCGGCGAGAAGCGCAGCAGAGACAACAACTTTGAGTTTCATAGACATCTCCTTGGGTGATAGTCGTTGGGGTTGGAATTCAGTCGGTCAGCGCGGGGGACGTGCCCGCGCGCTGCCACGTTGAGGGGTTGGTCAGGACAGTACCACGTCCATCAGGTTGACAGTGTGAGGCCGCGTCCGTTGTGGGTCATGAGAGTCGAGCTTTGGGCTCATCATAGGTCCAATCGTGCTGGGGGCCAGCACTCGCTTTCCCTAGGGCGAGCGTACCTTGGAGCATGTGCTCACTCTTGATCTATCTTCCGTTCGGACATCACTTTGCGTAGGTTTCCAATATCGCGTTCCACCCGCGCACGAAATTCGGCGGGGGTGCTGGCCTGAGGTTGTCCACCCAGCTCCATGAGGCGTTGACGGATGGCCGGGGTCTCCACCACGGCCCGAATCTCTCGGTTCAACCGCTCCACCACGGCCGCTGGCGTACCCGCAGGGGCGGCGATCCCCAGCCAGGATTCGAACACCATGCCGGGGTAAAAATCCGCCACGGCCGGCACGCCAGCGACTGGGCTCTTGCCCTTGGGGGAGGTCACGGCCAGCACGCGCACCCGTTGGTCCTTGAGCAGCGAAGCCGTCAGCGTCATGGTGTCCACCATCACGTCGAGTCGGCCGGCCAGCAACTCGGTCATGGGACCCACGCCGCCCTTGAAGGGAATGTGGTTGAGCTGAATATCGGCCTCGGATTCAATCCATTCGGTCGCCAGGTGCATGGCGGTACCCACGCCCACGGAGGAGTAGCTGATCTTGCCGGGCTCGGCCCTGGCGCGTTGCACCAGGTCCTGAAACGACTTGAAGGGGGAGTCCGGCGCCACTGAGAGAGCCAGCGGGTAGGTGGTGACCGTGCTGATCCAGTTGAAGTCATTCACCGGATGAAACGGCAATTGCTTTTTCATGGCGGCGCTGCTGGCGTGGCCGCTGGGAATGAAGAGCAAGGTGTAGCCGTCGGGTGCTGCCCGCACCATCATTTCGGAGGCGATGCTGCCACCAGCGCCAGGCTTGTTGTCCACCACCACGTTGTGGCCCAGTCGATCTCCCAGCGGTTTGGCGATCAGCCGCGCCACGATGTCAGAGCCGCCACCGGGCGGATAGCCCAGCAAGAGGCGAATGGGCTTGGCGGGCCAGTCGGCTGCTGATTGCGCCCAGGCCGCGGTGGTCAACGCCAGCAGACACAGGCCCAGGACTCGGTGAATCACCCGGGTACAGATCGGGTTCATGTGGGCGTCTCGGGGCATGGCATGACCTCCTGATATTGAGTAGACGAACCATTCTAGAAGGGCGCAGCCTTGTGGCGCCGCTGGCAGCGCACGCAGGCTGGCCGGGCGAGGGATTGATTTACAGTAGCCCTGACATCAACGCAGTCGCACCTTCCATGAAACGAGAACAGGTACTGGACCACACCCGCCACTGGTTTGACGCTGGCCATTTCAAGTCGCTGCTGTCCCGGCGCGTGGCCATGCCCACGGCCAGCGACCAGCCGGGTAACCAGGACGTGCTGCGGGCCTATCTGTCGCAGGAGATGACGCCGGATCTGCAGGCCTGCGGATTTGAATGCGAGGTGTTTGACAACCCCGTAGCGGGGGCGCCGCCCTTGCTGGTTGCACGACGCATCGAGCGCCAGGGTTTGCCGTGTGTCCTGACCTATGGCCACGGCGACGTGATCAATGGACAGGACAGCCAGTGGCGAAGCGGATTGCAACCGTGGCACATGACGATCGAAGGTGACCGCTGGTACGGGCGTGGCACGGCCGACAACAAAGGCCAGCACACGGCCAGCCTGGCGGCTTTGAGACAGGTGATCGAGGCCCGCGCAGGACGTCTGGGCTACAACGTCACGGTGTTGCTGGAGATGGGCGAGGAGGCGGGCAGTCCGGGATTGCACGAATTTTGCGAACAACAACGCGACCTGCTGGCGGCGGATGTGCTGATCGCCTGTGACGGCCCCCGCGTGCATGCCCAACGGCCCACCGTGTTTCTGGGGTCCAGGGGCTTGGTGAATTTCACGCTGTCGCTGCACAGCCGCGAGCGGGCCTACCACTCGGGCAATTGGGGCGGTGTGCTGACCAATCCAGGCATTCGCATGGCGCATGCGGTTGCCACCCTCACCGATGCCAGCGGTCGCATCCAGGTACAGGGCCTGCTGCCACCGTCCGTCAACGCTGACATCCGCCAGACCCTGGCCGAGGTCAGCGTCGGGGGCGGTGATGATGATCCTGCCACCAACCCGCACTGGGGCGAACCGGGTTTGAGCGAGGCGGAACGCTTGATGGCCTGGAACACGATTGAAGTGCTGGCCATGGGTGCAGGCAATCCCCAGCGCCCGGTCAACGCCATTCCACCCAGTGCCGTTGCTTATTGCCAATTGCGTTTCGTCCCCGGAACAGCGTGGGAGCAGCTGGCGGACATCGTGCGCGCGCACTTGGACGCACACGGATTTGCCGATATTGACGTTCAGGTCACGGCCTCAAGCCCGGCCACCCGGCTGGATGTCCAGCACCCCTGGGTGTCATGGACCCTGGCGTCGATTGAGCGTAGCGTCGGCAAGCCCGCCACCCTGCTACCCAATTTGGCCGGCTCACTGCCCAACCACGTGTTTGCCGATGTGTTGGGTTTGCCCACCCTCTGGGTGCCGCATTCGTATCCGGCTTGTTCCCAGCACGCGCCCAACGAACATTTGCTAGCCAGTGTGGCCCGCGAAGGCATGGCCATGATGGCCGGGTTGTACTGGGACCTGGCCGAGCCCTCGTCGGGCGCTCCCTGGTTTGGCTGACTGACCGCGCAGTGGGGCGCCGCCAGCGCTGTTCATCCTCCGAATTGAGGATACCCAAGAGAGGTGGGTGCCTCTAGGATGAAGATTGTCCGGGGCGCTGGTGATGCCCCGGGTTATCATGTTCAACGATGCGTTGAGCCAACCGATTCGCCAGGACGGATGAACAACTTGACATGACTGCTGACCGCAAACAGTGGACTGAAGAACATCAACATCAGCTCAAAGGCGCTCGCCAGCAAGCTGGTGTGAGCGATGTCACGTTTGCGCGTGACAACGCCCTCACCCTGCGACACCTGCAACAACTCGAAGAGGGTGGTTCGTCAGCGTTTTACTCTGAATCGATCAAGTACGACACCGGGGTCAAGCTGCTCAAGCGGCTGGGTGTCGAGCCCCACATGGCCATCCCGGCGCCCTCCGATGCCACGTCAGGCCTGTCGGCAGTGTCCGATCCGCCACCCAAGTGGGTCGACACGCCACCGGACCCGCAACCCAGCGGCGTGGCGACCGGCGAGACCAAGTCGACCCTGCGTGTGCCCTACATCGTGCTCTCGCTGGTGGGGGTGGCGCTGATTGGCGCCGGTATCAGTCAGATTCCGTCCATTCACCCGCCTGGTGCCACGCAAGGGGTGGTGCAAACCGCTGAGCTTGTGCCCGCCACAGCGGTTGCATCACCTGACCGCACGTTGTCGGCTGCGGCGCATGCAGATGCCCACCTGTCAACGCAGGCGCAGGGCTCACCCCAGACCGCTGCGGCTGACCAGGCCTCTGTAACGTCCTCCCCAACAACCACGCCCGCCGCGGCGTTATCACCTCCCTCCATGGCCGAGTCGTGTCACGCGGGCGGTACCCCGCAGACCATCGTACCTTCCCAGCCGTCCAAGGCCGCCGACTACGTGTATGTCACCGCCGCCATCGACTTGAGCGTGTGTGTTCGCGATGCGGCCGGCCAGGTCACGCGCAAATCCTTGCAGGCCGGTCAGAGTGTCAATATCCCGGGCAAACAGCCCTTCGAGGTGACGTCCGACAACCTGAATGAGTTGCGGGTGTTCTTTCAGGGCCAACGCATCTGGTTCCAGGCCGAGGCCACCCGCTTGCGCTTGACCGCCGCGACAGCCAGCGATTGATTCGCGCAGGCGTTCCGATAGACTCCA
>JACCDX010593758.1_pt1 | contig 14673 bp, 8 predicted proteins | sample 7449681 | NCBI WGS metagenome assembly JACCDX01 (sample SAMN15323450, study PRJNA562643) | freshwater metagenome | isolation source: river surface water | place: USA:Blue River Watershed | collected 2017-08-18
AAACACCACCCTCACCAACGCAACCACCTCAACCTTTGCCATCACCGGCCTCACCTCATCTCTCCTTTCAACCAACGCATCGGGCTCCGTTATCGCTACCACCTCTATCTCAGGCAACTTCCTTGATTCAGCAGTTCTCCTTTCAGGAGAACTCGACACCTCAGGGGAATTGGGAACTCTTCTAACTGACGAAACAGGTACTGGTCTGGTGGTGTTTAATGATGGTGCTGCTCTAACAAATACAGACATTACTGGATTTAGTCTTATGTCAGGAAGTATAAACGGTAATGTTTCAGGGACTCCCATTTTCACGCAACTCAACACCTTTACCGGAGGAATAATTGTGAATAATGCGAGCTCAACTATTTCTAATCTTTCTATAAACAACAGCACCACTACGAACGCAACGAGCACCAATCAACGCATTTCAGGAACACTCTCCCTCGCTTCTTTAAATGGCCCCCTTCAAGCAAATAACGGTCTCATCTCCGCTACCTCTTCTATTCAGGTTATGTACGGGGGAACGGGATCAACCACTTTGACTGGCATCCTTCGAGGAAACGGTACGGGACAGGTATCAACCTTAGTCATTGGTTCAGGACTCTCCTTTGATGGTACGACGCTCTCTGCCACAGGCGGAGGCGGAGGAATTGCGACTGTCCAAGAAAATGATGCGACTGTTACCAGCTCTGCAACCGTAATTGACTTCCTTGGATCAGATTTCATTATTTCTGGCGCAACGGGGGAAAGTGAGGTGTCTATTGATTATGTAAATGGACAATCCGCTTCTGGTTCTCTTAAAGGTTTCCTCACTTCTGCTGATTGGACGCTCTTTAACAATAAAGTTTCCACAAGTTCTATAGATACATTGGCTGAACTTGAGACATTATGGGGATCTATCAATGTTCTTTCTGAGACTGAGATAGATGCTTCCGCTGAACTCGCGGCCCTCATGGATGACGAAACGGGAAGTGGAGCACTCGTATTTGGTACTGCTCCAACATTTACAACAAACATTAGTATTGGTTCCGCAGGGGTGCGATTAACTGATGATGGAGACGGAGGACTCACTTTCCTTGGACTTGGAAACGGAAACGACGAAGACCTTAAATTTGATTTTGACAATACTGCAAACGAGGTGATAATCACCTCGTCAACAGGAGTTTCAACCACCACATTCTCTGGAATTGGAGTTTCAACCAGTCGTATTAACACAATCTCAACCTCCACTATTGCGGGAATCCGTATCACCGGAGGAGGACTCGCTATTTCAGGACAAAACTGTTCCTCATCCGGACAACTCCTTCAAACCGATGCAAACGGAAATGTTATCTGCGGTACGGACGACTCAAGCGGAGGGGGAGCTTCACTTCAGGCCGCATATGATGGAGGAGCAACTATAGAAACCGCAGCGGGTACGCCGGTCGTGATTACTGAAACTGCAGGAAGCGCAAGTTCGCATGATCTCTTGCAACTCACCGCGAACCCTGCAACAGGAGGAACTTTTTCTGGAGACGCGCTTCAAATTACCATGGATGGAACAGACGCAAACTCATTTACTGGAAATGGCATTCGTATTGCCGTTGATCAGTCACAGGTAACCGGTTTCCCTCTTTTGATAGAAGATGATGCGGGTCTTGATTTGTTTGCAGTTTCTCAGTCTGGCGGGCTTACCCTTGGAAACAGTCAGCAGTTTGCGAGTGCAACGGTTCACGGGGACTTCATAGCAAACGGCTTTGAACGCCAAACAAGTCTTGCTGGTATTATTAATATTTTTGTATACGACACCACTGCTGATACCGATGGAGGCGCGTGGCGCGACTCACTCCTCTCTCGACAGCTTTCTTGGTATACGGAGACAAAAGACGATGGATTAAATGATTCTTGCAATCTTGCAACTGATGACAGATGCGGGTCATCTGCCTTCCCACGCAAAGCATTGCTCGTGACCACTGCGGACTCTCTCTATATATTCGACGCAACGAATAATTCGCTTTGGATGCGCTTTAATCAGGCAGCTACAAACGCACTTGGCGCGGACCTAAACAACAACCCTTCCGGTGTTTCAGCTCAAAACGGAGTAATTGTGGTGGGCACCAATGGCTCTGCAGCAACCGGTCTTTACGCATTTGATTTTAGACAAGACGGAATGTACCGTTATAACACCACTAACCGCTCGCAAGGAGATAAAAATATAGCAAACAGAAATACCACAGTTACCTACAATGTTGATTCAGATACAAACCTCGCCATTATTAATAACACAGTTAATGATGTTTCTATGGCACTCCAAACCTCCTCAAGCGAAGGATTGGCAAACACACTCACGCTTCCAGTCGATTCGCAAACAGGTCCTGTGCGCGGTGTTACACTCATCGGGGCAGCAACCGATTCTGGAGTTTCAATTATCCATGTTGGCCCGAGAGAGGTGTTTAGCTATTCGGATGTTACTAATGATGATTACAACCAGGTATGGATAACTAGTCGCGGAAGAATGTATGCAACTAACGAAACACTTGCACAGCTTGAAGAATGGCGAAACATTGATCGTGATGCTGCTTCTGAGACTAACGGAACCCCCGACCGTATTTATGATGAGACGATTGGTCGCTCACCTATAAGCCCTGGTCCTGTACCCGTTATTTCTACTTCTCCAAGCGCGCTATATGTGGTTGAACGAGCTTCTGCGGCGCGTGAGTCTGCTGCGACAACTGGACTTGAAACAGGAGATATTGTGTATGTTGGTACTAACCAAGGTCTTGCAGAAGTACATACTTCAGGAAGTAACGTTGCCGCCTCCTGGTCAAAACTCGTTTCAACAGGTACCTCAACCCCTTTCATGCCTGCAGGTATTCGTTCAGCGTTTCTTTTTGACGAAGCGGCAGGTGCCGCAAGAGCAATTTCAGCCGTTGGAAATGGTGCGAATGTGCTTGATCCTGCCGCGGGCACGCCTACATTTGGAGGGGGAGGTATCCGCGGAAACAGTGTAAACTTTGGAAACAACTCTTACCTTTGTTCGGATACAAATCTTGATGGAACTTGTGATATTGATACTGACTACAATGTCGGAGCTACATCGTTTACGGTATCATTATGGTTTAGGCACTCAACAACCGCGGCAATCGATACCTTATTTGAGAAGTGTTATACCACCCCCGCAACTCCAGCGGCAACATCCTGTGTGTGGGCGGGCATGAATGCTGCTGGTCAAATCGTATTTGCTATAGATGACGATGCAACCTGGACCACAGGAATTTCATATGACGATGTTGCAACAAGTACTGCTGCACATAATGACAATCGCTGGCACCACGCAGTTTTCACTAATACGGACACCGATATTTGTATCTATATCGACGGCAGACAGGTTGCTTGTGACTCAACTCTTGCTGCAACCGCAACCCTTGAATTAGCAACATCAGTACTTACTGTTGGAGGGTCCTGTACTGGCGCAAACTGTACTACGGGAGCAAACTTTTGGGACGGAGATATTGAGGAGTTTGTCTGGAGCGGTAACTCGGGTACCACCCTTGATGGGTTAATGGCAGCAAGTGTTAATCGTCTTTATCTTGATGGTCGCGCGCACCTTATTCGTCCGCAAACGAACATAGTTAATGCAGATATAGGAAGTGCAACCACTATTGGGAGCACAGGAGCAAGCTACGTTCCAAACTCATTCACAGGGCTTGTGGTTGAAATTTATGGAGGCACGGGCGCAGGACAGTCAAGAATGATTGTTTCAAATACGGGAACCACACTTACGGTCTCGCCCGCCTTTTCAGTCACTCCAGACTCAACTTCAGACTTTAGGGTCTCACCATCTCGTTTGTATGGAGATACGGATTCAGTAACCGCGGTTGCAATTGACGCACCGCTTCGACTCAATAAAGTACGAACGCTTTACGTAGGTACTTCAAATGGAAGTGATGGAGGCGCGGTGACCGTGTTTACTAATGCCGGTGCTGGAAACATTAAAACACAGGTAATTCACTCTGATGCGGGGTATGCTTCTGATGATTTTGGTTCAGCATGGTCAGGAACGGATGCTGACGATATAAGTGCAATTTCAACATTTACCGATACGGTTGTTTTTGGAAATGGGTCATTCTTTAGAAACGCGCGTCGCGATACCTCCTTAAAACAGGTAGAGGGAGAGATTTTTAACTCGCTTGAGGATTTGCGGCAAGAGGTAACTGCCGATTGGCTCTTTGGCTCAACGCTTGATGTGCTTGGGCTTGGGCAGGGTGCTGACCTTGCTGAGATTTATGAATCATCTCAGACGCTTGAGTACGGAGAAATTGTTACTGCAGATCCAAATCTTCCTCTTGGAGTAATGCGTTCCGTCACAACCTACCAAAAAGACCTTCTGGGAATTGTTGCAACACGACCAGGGCTCGTGCTTGGACCTCGCTTTGAAAATAGCTATCCAATCGCGCTTGTCGGTCGAGTGCCGGTTAAATTCACTACCGAAAACGGCATACCAAAAGTAGGCGACAGAATCACTTCTTCTTCACTTGAGGGACATGGTATGCGCGCAACAAAAGCAGGAAGAGTAGTGGGCACCGTTATTGAACCTGTCGATGAAGAACAATTATCGGTATGTGCAGGAGACACAGAAGAAAATACACGAAGATGCGGTATGGTGACCGTCTTTGTGAACCTTGTTGATTATCAGGGGACTTCAATCGCGATGCTCGTTGAAGAAGCGCGTCAAGGACTTAGTTTTGATTCGGTTGTCGAGGAATCATCCTGCGTTTCTGAAGACGGTATGGCGACCTCAGCGAGCGCACTTGGTGTATGTCCAGAAGGTTTTGCTTTAGAGGAGTCTGAAACAGTTGTGGTTGAAGGCATGTCTATGCCTGCTGATTTTGAGCAAGAAGTAATTTCGTATCTTAAAGGTATACGCGCGGAAAATGAAACCGAGCTTCAATCAGAAATATTCACTGACCGACTCGCGGCTTCATTTGAAATATATACACCACGCATTATTGCCGAAGGTTTGCGCATAGATAGGATTACTGCGCTTAATGAAGCGGTTCTATTTGAGAACGATGTTATTTTCTTCGGCACGCCATACTTCTCAACTGATACCGCAGGATATGCGGTGGTGAAAGAGGGAGACATGTCAGTAGAGGTTTCTTTTGATGGAGAATACATTCATACGCCGATTGTAAATGTCACCAGATCAAGCAAAGATGGACTCGCCGCTGTGGGTGAAGGAACTCTCGCTATTCAAGCTTTGTTTGGAGATGATGTGCGATATTTGGTCACCAACGCGTCCACAACAGGGTTCACCATTCTCCTTAACAAACCTGCACAAAAAGACATTACTTTTAACTGGATAGCGCTCATGGTTAAAAATCCTCGCGTTATTGAATCTCAGCAGACAGGGGAGAGTATACCAGAGAATGAAATTGAAGAAGGGTTAGAAGAAATACTCCCTCCGTCAGAAGTTACCGAGCCCACAGAGTCGGTACCACAAGGTGGAGATCAGTTAACAGAAACACCTCTACCGGTAACCGAAGAGGAATCGGAAACGTCTTCTGATTCTGAGCCTATCTCAGAAACCGTACCTGTTGAAAATGGTATCCAACCCGAGCCGGATAACGCTAACACAGAATCAGTAGAGCCGAGCACAAATAGTTCTTAATAAAGAAATCCACAACTTTTTCTGAGAGTGCTTTTAAATAAAGTATGTTAAGGATATACTCTTTAGAGCCAGTTCAGGCGAAATTATTATTATTTTTAGGTATATGAAATCAAAACTTACTCTTATTCTTGCGGTCGTGCTCGTGGTGCTTCTTGGTGCCGCAGCATACCTTTATCAACAAGTGACGGCACTTAACGCAGATCCAGAAATGCTCGCAAGACAAGAAGCTGAAGCTCTTATGTCTGAGGTGGGGAGACTTATTCTCCTTCCTCAAGACGAGATTCCAACAGTTGCGACGGTAAGTGATCCAACCGTACTTGCTGACCAACCTTTCTTTGCAAAAGCAAAAGTAGGAGATAAGGTTTTACTTTTCCCTCAATCAAGAAAAGCATATCTTTATGACCCTGTTGCTAAACGAGTTCTTGAGGTCGCTCCTATAAACCTAGGAGATGTAGGAGAAACTGCTACCCAGCCTGAACCACAAATTGAAACAGAGAGCGAAGAATCACTAGAACCACAACCAGCTCAATAATTAATAATTTAAATTATCATTACCATGAACGAAGAAAACATAAAACCAGAAGCTCAAAAGAAGATGAAAGGAAAACTTGTAATTATACTTGGAGTAGGTGTAGCAATTTTGCTTGCTGTGGTCATCTATCTTTTCTGGCAATACCAAACTCTTACACAGAATCCAAATACCGTAAATAGAGAGCAAATTGAGCGTGTGGTACAGAGAGTAGATCGGCTCATTGATCTTCCACAAAACGAACTCCCAACACTTGCAACTATTACCGACCTTTCACGCCTTGGTGATCAACCATTTTTCACCAATGCTCAAGTAGGTGATCAGGTCCTTCTCTACACTACTTCTGCACGTGCATATCTTTATAGTCCAGGAAGAGATATTATCGTGGAGGTAGCAACGCTCAATCTAGGAGAGTAGATATTTTTGAGTTTCGTGCGGTATGATAAAAGATAATGTTGCGAAACTCCTTAATCATCAGCGCATTCATTGGCGTTAGTCTTCTTTTCGGACCCATCTCTTCCTACGGACAAGTTTTCTCTTCGCCAGGATACCAGGTGCTTGATCCTGTGCTTGCCCCCTCTGCTTTTTCCACCTCAACAGGTTTTCAATTATGGAGCTCGGTTGGAGAGATTGGCATTGGAACAAGTACCGCACCTTCTTTTGCAACTATTGGAGGTTTTCTCCCTTTTCCTAAGGCAACCTCTCCTACGGTAAGCGCTAGCGCGGGAGCAGGTTTTGTAAATCTTTCCTGGACAATATCTTCAGGATTTTTAGGATGGACACCGAGCAGTTACTCGGTTGGACAAGCAACAGTGAGTGGAGGACCTTATACATTCACAAACGTAGGTAATGTGACCTCTTCAAATCGAACTGGGCTTACCGGAGGCACCACTTATTACTTTGTTATTCGAGTTAATGATTTTTTTGGCAATATAGTCGCCACTTCCTCAGAGATATCTGCAACTCCAACAAGCTCCTCTGCTCCTGGTGGCGGCGGAGGCGGCGGAGGCGGAGGTGGTGGTGGTTTTGGTGGAACTCCTGCGTCTTCTTCTGGTACTGCGAGTATTTCAGTTTCTGGAAATGCGTATCCAAATAGTAGAGTCTTCTTTTATCAAAATGGAAGAGAGATACTCCGTACTGTTTCAGGACCAGATGCAAACTTTGCTTTCTCAAGAAGTGGTCTAACTCCCGGTTCATACACTTTTTCTGTAGTAGCAGTTGATAATGAGAATAGGAGATCGCCCGCATTTCCTATTTCGGTTGCACTGCCTGACAGAGGCACTACATCCATTACCGGTGTTTTCCTTGCCCCAATACTTTCTGTACAGTATGACGAGATTCGTCGAGGAGATACAGTCACTTTTTTTGGAAAAACAGTACCAGAGGCGTCAGTGACCCTTGAGGTAAACTCAAAAGAACAAAACTTTTTTCAAGTAAATAGTAATGATGACGGTGTATATTTAGTTCAGTTCAATAGTTCCATTCTTGAAACAGGAAGACATCATGCAAAATCACAGGCAGAGAAAAACTTTATTGTTTCTCCATTCAGTAATTTAGTGGCTTTTAGGGTTGGCACCGAAACTATCTCGCGTACTCCAGTTCTAAAAGGTGATTTAAACAAGGGCAATGATGTTAATTTGTATGATTTCTCTATTGCAGCGTATTGGTATAAACGTACGCTTTCTGAAGCAATGATTCAAACCGAAAGAGAACATCTAAACGGAGACGGAGTAATTGATTTGGTAGATTTTAGCATTATTGCGTATTATTGGACTGAATAGTATATGCCCATGAAAACACTTCTTATACTTCTGTTTTTTTACCTCATTCCAGTGAGTCTGTTTGCACAAACGCCGTTTCTCATAGAGTCGCAACCCGTGGATGGCCTAAAAAAAGAAATTACCATTTGGATTTCACCTTCAGAAAATTCTTTTAACGTGATTGAGGGGCGATTTATCCTTTCTCCTTTTTCTGAAATCACAAATATAACAACTAATGATAGTATTATTCGTTTCTGGACTGACCAACCAAGAGTTGAAAATAATGAAATTATCTTTTCTGGAGTAATTCCAGGAGGGTTTACCCATGTGCTATATGGAGAACATGGAGGATCTGGAAAACTTTTTTCTTTTGAAGTAGACATCAATTCATCAGTATCTCTTGTTCACGGTGCTCTTTATTTGAATGATGGAAATGGTACACGCGTTGAGCTTCGTGATACAGAATTTTTAAACTCTGAAGAAAAAGATTTCGAGGTTCGCGCAAAAGATCATACGCCACCAGAATGGATACAGGCGTTTCGATCGAGCCATGTTCCTTATGGTGTGAAAGAGGACATCATAATCTTTGAAGCTTTTGATAAAGAGAGTGGCGTTAATTACGTTGAGGTTAAAGAACTTGGAGGAACTTTTAAACGAAGCACAACCCCATACATCATTTCAAATACTTCTTTATTTAACCGTATTGAAATGCGGGCGTATGATTATGCGGGTAATTTTTCTACTCTATTTATCCCAAGCCCAATAGAAAAGATCATCGTTCCCGCAATTCCTTTTGTACTTATGGGCATACTATGTTTGCTTGCCTTTGCATATCTCTTGAATCGGTTCGTATTTCCAAAAATAAAAAGCCGATCAAGAAAGCGGTAAGATACGTCTACGCTTCAATTTTTATGCGCTACACTATTTAGAGTATGAAAAAAACAGGTTTACTATTTTTCATTATTCTTAGTATTGGGATGAGCATTTCAAATGAAGCGAACGCTGCATCTTTGTATATTTCTCCCAGCTCTCAAAATTATACGACGGGAGAAACAGTCACACTCACCATATTTGCGGAATCAACGAAAGAAGCATTAAACGCAGTGTCAGGATCGCTTACCATACCTTCATCTGGATTCTCTATTGTTTCTGTTTCTTCTGCCGGATCAGTAGTTAATTTTTGGGTTAAGGAACCATCCTCTTCAGGCAATACCGTGAGCTTTGAAGGGGTAGTGCTTAATCCAGGATATAGAGGGAGTGGCGGAAAAATTGCCACCGTTACATTGCGCGCAAGAGCTGCAGGAGAACATACCTTACAATTCGCAAACGCAACTATTCTTGCAAATGATGGAAAGGGAACCAGTATTCTATCTGGTACTCGTGGGGCCACGCTTTCGGTAGGAGACGTTAAAGAGGTTGTGCCGGCTGCTCCACCACTAAGAGGTGAAGAGGTAAAAGATTCTCAAATAGAATCACCAGATACTGAAGGACCAATTATCTCTCTATTTAAAGAACGAGCGAGAACGTTACAAACGAGTCCTTTTATAGAAGTTGATATTGAAGCATTTGACGATTCAAACATACAGACGTATGAACTCTCTTTAAATGGAGGAGCGTATATTCAATGGATACCTCCAAAAGATGGTATATATAGAACAACGCTTGCTCCTGGTACTCACACCCTTTCTCTTCGGGTGGTTGATTCTTTAGGAAATGAAAGTCAAAAACAAATAGTTATTAGTGTTGCCTCTTTGCCTATTCCACTTATTGAAACATTCCCCTCAGAATATCGACTAGGAAGCAAAGAACATATCTCAGGAACAGGCGCCCTTCAAAGCACAACAGTCATACTGATTGCGTCTCCTGAGAAAATACATGTCCCATTCTCACTATTTTCCTCAAAAGAAATCTTAACTACCCCTGTTCATATAGAAGGAGTGGTCAAAGAAGATGGTACATGGTCTCTTTCACTTGACGGTATTAAAACGCCCGGTACCTACCTTATTTCTGTGTCAGGAAAAAATGACCAGATGGCAGCAAGTTTTCCCTCTGAACCTGTGCGCATCACTGTAAAACCCTCTTTACTTGAATCTCTATTTGTCGTTATCTTCTCTCCCATACTGCTCCTTGTTCTTCTGGGTGTGATGGCTTGGCTTGTTTTTGTGCACAGAGATCGTCTTAAAGGAGGCGTACACGGCACGATGAAAGGCGCGATAGCAACACTTCATAAATCTTTTTCTCTTCTTAAAAGAAATATTGAAGTAGAACGGCAACGAGTAAAAAAGATGGGGGGACCACTTGCCAAAAAAGAAGAAGAGTTGCTTGACGCTATTGAAAAAAATGTATCCATTTCAGAAAAAAGAGCAGAAAATGATTTGCGAGAAGCACTTTCAGAAGAAGAACAAACAAGACGCCCATGAACTTAAAAAAGACAACCTCGCTACTTCTTGTGTGTGCACTTTTTTTGGTTCCTGGGTATGCGTCTTCGCAAAACATTATTGACGCAGCGAGTCTTATTCCAAGTGTTTCTATAACGTTTTCTCCTTCTTCTGGTTCTTTTATTGAAGGATCAACATTTGAAGTTCCAATTATCCTTGATACGCGTGGAAATAGTATTAATACGATTCGTTTGCGAGTATATTTTGATCCTTCTCGTCTCGCGGTAGTCCGTCCCTCTGGAGAACAGTCCATTATTGGACTTTGGCTTGAACCCCCCTCCTTTGATAACACTAAAGGCGTTGTTGAGTATGTGGGTGCTATTCCAAACGGGATTGTCACCTCTTCTGGAGTTATTGGTACACTTTTATTTACAACAAAAAATACAGGAAATACTACTCTTTCAATACGGGGTGATACAGAAATTTTATTAAATAACGGGCTTGGTTCTCAGGCAAAAATTGAAGCAGGAAGAGCAAACTATCGAATTGAGCCAAGACCCCTCTCAGGTCTTCAGGTACTTTCAGACACTCATCCCTTTAGAGAGGTGTGGTACAACAATGCAAGCCCTGTCTTTTATTGGGAGAAACCAAATGAAGTAACTGGATTTAGTTATGTACTAGATACCATTCCAACAACGGTTCCTGATACAACGGTTGACACCGAAGAAAACATCAAAGCATACGAAGACTTGAAAGATGGTCTTTGGTATTTTCATATACGCGCACTAAAAGATGGAGTATGGGGAGAGACGGGAAGATATATGGTTCGTATTGACACGACTCCGCCCGCAGCTTTTAAACCAGAAGTTGAATACATGCTCGCTTCTGTGGTTACTATAGACCGTGCGCTTGTTTCTTTCTTCACAACCGATAATCTTTCAGGAATTGCGCGTTATGAAGTTGGCGTACTGGATAAATCAGAAGAAGCAACTGAAGCTCCACTTTTTGTTGAATCAGCAAGCCCGTATCAACTTCCCGTTATTTCAGAGGTGGGAATGGAAGTTATTGTGCGAGCAGTTGACAATGCAGGGAACGTGACCGACGCGCGTATTGAGGTAGCGCGACCTCATGTGTTATGGGATTTTATACGAAATTATGGAATCATCATATCTATCTTTTTGTTCCTACTTCTTGGTATGTGGTCAATCCTTCATTTTATGTATGGACACCATGTTCTTGCGCGCGTGAGAAAATTTGTATCTATATGGAATAAAGAGGAAAAAGAAGAGCGAAAAAAATTAAATAAAAAAACACACAAAGACGCCTAATTCTTGCGCCTGCCTAGTTTTGGTACTACTATACAGGTATGCTTGATATTCATTTCATTCGTGAAAACGCAGACTTAGTGAAAGAGGGTGCTCGCAAAAAACGCGTTCACGTTGACATAGACCGCCTGCTCGTTCTTGATGAAGAGCGTCGTACGCTTGGTAAAAAAGTAGAGGAAGCGCGCGCGGAGCAAAATCTTGCTTCAAAAAATATCGCGCTTGCAAAAGGAGATGAAAGACAAAGAATGATTGAGGGGATGCAGCACTTAAAAGCAGGGATGGAAGAATCACAAAATCGTTTTAATGAGATTGATCTTGAATGGACAAAACTCATGCTCGCGGTTCCAAACATTCCTTCTCCGGATACTCCAGAGGGTGCTGATGAAAATGAAAATGTTATCGTGCGCTCGTTTGGAGAAAAGCCCTCATTTTCTTTTACCCCGAAGCCACACTGGGAATTAGGTGAGACGCTCGGAATAATTAATACAGAAAAAGCTGGGCAGATTTCAGGATCTCGCTTTTCATACATTATGGGTGATCTAGCTTTAGTTCAGTACGCACTTTTGAAGCTGGTATTTGATACGCTCACCTCGGAAGAGACTCTCGCGTTTATTGCAAAAGGAGCAAACCTTGAGGTAAGCACGAAGCCTTTTGTCCCCGTTATTCCTCCGGTGATTATGCGCGCAGAGGTGATGGGTAGAATGGCGCGCCTTCATCCGCTTGATGAAAGATACTATTTAGAAAAAGACGAGCAGGTGTTTGTTGGTAGTGCCGAACACACCCTTGGCCCCCTGCATATGGATGAAATTATTGAAGAATCAGCGCTCCCTATTCGATACATCGGATATTCGTCAGCTTTTCGTCGCGAAGCGGGAGCGGCAGGGAAAGACACGAGAGGTATTTTAAGACAGCACCAGTTTGACAAAGCTGAGATGGAAACTTTCACCCGTGCGGAAGACGGGTATAAAGAGCAGGAGTTTATTGTTGCAATTCAAGAGTATTTGATGAAGCAACTCAATCTTCATCATCAGGTTTTACTTATTTGCACGGGAGATATGGGCAAGCCCGACCATCGCCAGTTTGACATTAACACTTGGATGCCAGGGCAACATGCGTACAGAGAAACACAGACTTCTGACTATATGGGCGGATACCAAGCCCGTCGTTTGAATAGTCGGTATCGTACACAAGATGGAAAACTCACCCATGTACACATGAATGATGCAACCGCGTTTGCAATGGGTCGCACGTTAATTGCAATCATGGAAAATTACCAACAAGAAGATGGGAGTATTCGCGTGCCTGAAGTATTAGTGCCGTATGTCGGAAAGACGCATATCACGCGCGCGTAAACATACGAGAAGCGTTGGAACGCTTGAAGCTCGTCGAAAAAAATCGGCGCGTATTCGTACATACATTTTCCTCACCCTCTTTTTTGGTGTCGCGGTGCTTATTATTGTTGGGTTATGGCAACCGGCAGTACGCATTCAAACCATTGAAACCAAAGATCAGGCATTTGATTCTCTCATACAAGAGGAAATTTCGGGTACGTACGCACTTTTAATTCCTCGGGATTCAATTTTCTTTTTTCCGGAACAGAACATTACCTCTAGAATTCTTGCGGAAAACCTCACCGTAAAAGAAATAGACATTCGTCGAACAGCATTTAATACCATTTCTACCAAGTCCGTACTACGAGAAAAAAAATATGTATGGTGTGAGAATGAAGAAGCATGCTTTGCTGTGGATGAAGCAGGTCTTATTTTTAAAGAAACCGAAAAAGAGGGAACTGTACTCTTTGCTTCTTCAACTCCAGCATATGCCGAAAGCCCGCTAGGAGGATTTGTATCATATATAGTACAAGCACAATCAGCCTTTGGTTTTATTGAAAAATTAAAGAGCATTAATATTCCCGTCGCGAGTGTCTTAGTTTCTGAAAACGAAATAACGCTCACCCTCCTGTCTGAAACAAAATTATTATATGTAATTGGGAATGAAGAAGAAACATTTTCAAACATTAAAACTATCATGCAAAACTACGCGCTCCTTGATGGATCTATAGAATACGTAGATCTTCGGTTTGGTGAGCGCGTATATCTCAAGCGTATCTAAGTACCATGAATAACTTCTGGCAGAAACTCGAAAGACCGTTTTTCGCGCTTGCGCCCATGGCGGATGTCACCGACCCAGCATACCGCCGTTTGATTTCAGAAATTGCTCCAGCTGATGTTACCTGGACTGAGTTTGTTTCTGCTGACGGATTATTCCATACGCGTACACCTAAAAAAGATGGAACCCTGGTATATCCTCATGACGCAGAAAATCCTTTGATGCGTGACCTAACCTATTCGCAAAAGGAGCGACCCATTGTGGCACAACTATTTGGAAGCAATCCACAAAATATGGAATACGCATCAGCACTTGCGCGTGAACTCGGTTTTGATGGGATTGATATTAATATGGGATGTCCCGATTCGTCCATTGAAAAACAGGGAGCGGGTGCCGCACATATGAAAAATCCCGTTCGTGCTCGAGAAATCATTCAAGCAGCACTCAAGGGGGCGGACGATAAAATTCCTGTTTCTGTAAAAACAAGAATTGGGTATCATAAAATTTCATATCAAGAATGGTTGGGTGAAATTATTGAAGAACCTATTTCGGCACTCACGGTGCATCTGCGGACTCGAAAAGAAATGTCAAAAGTACCCGCGCATTGGGAGCTTGCAGGAGATATATCAGTCTTTGTGCGTACACGTCGTCCTGAGCTCACGCTCTTAGGAAATGGAGATGTTAAAAGTATTAAAGAGGGAAGAGAAAAAGCGCGTGCGTATGGATATGATGGAATAATGCTCGGACGGGCTATTTTTGGGAATCCGTGGTTATTTGAAAAAAGTGAGCGTGAAATTTCTCCGACAGAAAAAATTAAAACACTGATGACGCTTGCACACTATTTTAGAGAACTTTCTCCTAAAAAATCTTTTCATATTTTGAAAAAACATTTCAAAGCTTTTATTTCAGGGTGGGAAGGGGC